>AMFJ01031069.1_pt1 | contig 16543 bp, 12 predicted proteins | sample 427208 | NCBI WGS metagenome assembly AMFJ01 (sample SAMN02954298, study PRJNA114691) | groundwater metagenome | biome: aquatic; feature: subsurface aquifer; material: sediment; isolation source: subsurface aquifer sediment | place: USA: Rifle, CO | collected 2008-08
AATCCTCAACAAATTTCCTTTCAGTCCGGAAGCGCCGCTCGCCGAGCTCAAAGCTGCAGACTGCAGTTACTATCTTGAGCGTTATACCGAGGCGCTGGTACTCTATGAAGAGTTTGAGAATCGTCATCCCACCAATGAAAGCATCCCCTACGTCGTTTTCCAGAGAGCAATGTGCAATTACAAGCAAATTGACCGGGTCGATCGGGATACCAGCGGGGCAATCAAGGCCATCGCCCTCTTCAAACAGCTTCTGAAAGCGTATCCCGATTCACCCTATTCGGCGGACGCCAGGGTACGCATTGCAACGGCCACCGAGTTTCTCGCCAACCACGAATATTTTGTTGTGGAATATTATGTGCGAGTGGGAAAATACGACCAGGCCAAAATCAGGATCAAGTATCTCACAGCCATGTACCCGGATACGAAAATAGCCGCGAAGGCCAACGAGATGCTCGCCTGGCTGGAAGCGGGGGATCCGCCTCAATCCTTCCTCACCTCGTGGATGCCCAAACTTAATCTGCCGAGTTGGACAATTTTTGACCAGAATGACGCGGCAAACAGTACCGCCGCTGAATGACGGGAGACGAAGGTGCAGCTCCCCTAATCACGGGACAGTAGCGATCGGAAATTGCACCTTCACTCCATTACACCATGAATTTCTCTGAAAAAATCCAGTCGCCGTTCAGGGACACTGCCATCGCCCGCACCGGACAGATGGGTACGCAGAGACTGCAGCCGGTGCATTTCTCCGCATCGAAGATTACCGCCATCTCCGGACGCTGAATATACAGGGCACCGGAAGAACAGACCCCGGTGCAGGCTCCGCATTGGAAGCAGTTTTTATCATCTCTGCGAATTCGGGCCGCCAGACGCTCGATTTTAACCCCCATGCCGCGAAGATAATCGAGTCCGGCTTTGACGTTCGTTTTACTGCTGCCCTTCAATTCAATGATCATTATTCCTTCGCGCTGAAGGAGAATATCGGCCTTGAGAATATTAAACTCGATATCATATTCCTTAACCAGCCGGTAGATAAACGGCTGGTCACTGGTATCTTTTGGAAATCTGAGAATATAAATCTGGGTGTACACCTTTATTCCTCGCTGATAAGAATGAATGCTGCAGGTAACATGGTCGTTTCTGCAATGGAAAAGCCGATACAGACAGGTTGAATGTACTTTCTGGTCATGGTAATAGCAAGTATCTTTTCGGCACAATAACCGGGCTATTCTCCTCCGGCCAGCTGAAAAAATGGTCTACTCTTGCATCGACAACAACCAACTCCTCCGCACAATGAATATGCAAACCCTGCACTCACTCTTACAAGACGTTCAAAGCGGCAACTGTTCAATAGAGCGGGCGCTTGCCCATCTTCGCAACTTCCCGGGCGAATCGGTGCCGGATGCATGCCTTGACCATCAGCGGCTGATCCGCACCGGTATCCCGGAAGTAATTTACGGTGCTTCCAAGACCGCGGAACAGATAGTGAGTATTGCCGAAGCCATGCTCAAACGGGGCGGCCCGGTCATCGCCACCCGGGTAGAGCGGGAGAAAGCCGAAATACTGCTGCAAAAACTCCCGCACTTTCATTATGCCGGCGCTGCAAGGATGCTTATCTGCAACCCGGCCGCGGAGGACCCAACCAGATACCTGGGCCGAACTCTGGTCATATCCGCCGGAACCTCAGATATTCCGGTGGCGGAAGAGGCCCGGCTGACCCTCGAAAGCCTCGGCCATCCGGTGGATAAACTCTACGATGCGGGAGTGGCCGGAATCCATCGACTCCTGAGCCGGCAGCAGCTCCTGCAGCAGGCGAAAGTTATTATTGTCGTAGCCGGCATGGAAGGAGCCCTGCCGAGTGTGGTGGGCGGTCTGGTCAGCTGCCCGGTTATTGCCGTGCCAACCTCGGTCGGTTACGGGGCCAGCTTCGGCGGAATCGCCGCGCTTCTGGGAATGCTGAACAGCTGCGCGCCAGGGCTCGCGGTTGTCAATATCGATAACGGCTTCGGTGCAGCATGCATGGCCGAAGCCATAAACCGTAAGTAAATGAGCAGGCCGCCCTGCTGCAAAGGGATTCGAATCAGGTTTTTCCAATTATAACGAGCTGAACCTTGCAAGATTCGGGCTTTGCGTTATAATCGCAGAGCTTGGTGCCAGGCGCTCTCAAGCACCCATTCCGGCTTCTTCCTCCAGAACAATTCAGGGATAATAATGAACACAACACTCAAACTGAAACTCGCCTTTCTTGTCGCGGTCATCCTCCTTTCAATAACCACCGTGGTTCCTTCCATTTTCCCCGGAGCCCCGACCTGGTGGAAGACCTATCTGGCCCCGGAGGGGCTGCGACTGGGGCTTGATCTGCAGGGCGGAATGCACCTGGTCCTAAAAGTCAACCTGAAAAAGGCCGAAGAAAATACCCTCGAGTTTGCCGCAAACGATCTGAAAGATTCCCTGAGCGAACAGTCCATCAGCGCGGTACGCACCTCTACTCCGGGCACCGACACGGTTATTCTCACTTTGCCGAATACCGGCGCCGTCGATAAAGTCAAGAGCCTGATCACCGAGGATTTCCCGGACATTGACGCCCGGATTGACGCCAGGGAGGGGAGTTTTCCTCGAATTATTCTGACCTTGAAGGAGGAGAAGAAGACCTTCATCAAAAACCACGCGGTTGACCAGTCGCTGGAGATATTGCGAAACAGAATCGACCAGTTTGGTGTTGCCGAGCCCGTCATCATTCGCCAGGGAGAAGACGAAATTGTTATCCAGTTGCCCGGCGTCAAAGACACCGAGCGGGCCCTCAAACTCCTCGGCGATACCGCACAGCTCGAATTCAAACTTGTGGCCGATGCTTCCGGTCTGAACCTGCAGGATCTTGTGCAACAGGCACGTGCAGCCAAGGAGTGGCAGGATGGTGAAAGCATGAGCAAGCTCAACCGTGCTCTGCAGAACAAACTGCCGGACAATACCTCGATCTATTTCGAGAAAGAGATCGACAAGGTAACCAAGAAAGTTGCCACCATCCCGATCCTCCTGGAAAATAAGATCTTGATGACCGGCGACATGATCAAAGATGCCCAGGTGCGCATTGGCGGCAGTTTCAACGAACCATATGTCGGCCTTGATATGACCAGCCACGGCGGTAAGGTCTTTGCCCACATTACCGAAAAAAATGTCGGCAGAAGGCTGGCGATCGTGCTTGATGAGGTGGTCCGCTCGGCGCCGGTTATTCGTGATCGAATTCTCGGCGGCTCCGCCCAGATCACCGGCAGCTTCAGCCACGAGGAGGCCGCTGACCTGGCCATTGTGCTCAGGGTAGGCGCCCTGCCTGCGCCGGTCGATATCATCCAGAATATGACCGTCGGGGCAAGCCTTGGCAAGGATTCGATTTCCCAAGGTCTTACCGCCGGAATTTACGGAACCATCATGGTTCTTGCCTTTATGATCATCTACTACCGGCTGGCCGGGTTCTTCGCCAACTCCGCCATGGTGCTGAACATCGTGCTGCTGTTTGCCGGTCTTGCCGTCCTGAATGCAACCCTTACCTTGCCGGGAATCGCCGGTATTATCCTGTCGATCGGGATGGCGGTGGATGCCAACGTTCTTATTTATGAACGAATGCGGGAAGAATTTTTATTAGGCAAATCAGTCCGGTCGGCAGTGGAGGCCGGGTACGGCAAGGCCTTCTTCTCCATCGTCGATTCCCAGGTCACTACGCTGATAACCTCACTGGCTCTCTTCTTTTTCGGAACCGGCCCCATCAAGGGCTTTGCCATAACCCTTACATTGGGAATTATATTCAACCTGTTCGCCGTCCTTTTTTATTCACGCTTTATCTTTGATGCGATTAATGCGATAAAACCATTGAAGAAAATCACCTTTATGCGCCTCGCTAAAACGCCCCATTTTGACTATATGAGGGTTAAAAATATTACCTATGCGGTTTCCATTACCATGGCCGTTATCGGTTTTATTGCGTTGGTTCAAATTTCCTTGGGCCGGGCCAATCTGGGTGTCGATTTCTCCGGCGGTTCGTTGCTGCAATACAAGGCAAGCCAGGAATTCACTATTGCTGAAGTCAGAGATGCCCTGACTCAAAATGGGCTGTCGGAAGTTGATCTGCAAAAAGTAGAGAATGAGCAACGGCTTATTGTCAAAATCAAAAAGACGGAAGTGGTTGTCGCCAAACATGCGGGCAAGGTCAGCAGTATCCTTTCGGAGCAATTACCCGACAAGAAATTCGTTCTTGAGGGTGAATCTGAAATCGGTTCCTCGGTCAGTGCTTCCCTTCGCGATAAAGCGATAACTGCAATTATCATCTCTTTTATCGGCATTATCATCTATTTGGCATTCCGATTCGATATTCGCTATGGTATCGCTGCATGCGTCGCAACCTTCCACGACATTTTCGTTGTAATCGGCATCTGCTGGTTAATGAACATGGAATTCACCCTGCTCATCGTCACCTCTCTTCTCACCCTGGCGGGATACTCCCTCAACGATACCGTTGTTGTTTTTGACCGTATCAGAGAAAATAAGCCGAAAACCGAAAAGTATATCCGCGACGAAACTATCAACGACAGTATCAATCAGGTGCTCAGCCGGACTCTCATCACTGGTTTAACCACCCTCTTCACCCTCCTTTCCTTGCTATTCTTCGGCGGGACGGTACTCCATGACTTTGCCTTTGTTCTTCTCATTGGTATCCTGATCGGCACATATTCTTCAATCTTTGTCGCCAGTCCCATCCTGACCTTGTGGAAAAGAAAAACGGTATAGGAATTAGACATGGTTGCAGCAGCACATTTACCTGAATACGTCACCCGCCTTGATGGCGGGGAAACATTCACCTTCGCCTGCCATCCCGGGGTACAATGTTTTACCGACTGTTGCCGTATGCTCGAACTGGCCCTCACCCCGTACGATGTACTGCGCCTGAGAAAAGCCACCGGACTGACCTCTCGCCAACTGCTGGAAGACTACATCATCATTGAACAGGATCCCGGGGAACCTTTCCCCAGGTTGTATTTGACCATGGTCGATGATGGCCGAGCCAGCTGTGTCTTTATCGCCCCGCAGGGTTGCACCGTGTACCCTCATCGGCCTTCGGCCTGCCGCGCCTATCCTCTCGGCCGGGCCGCGGTGAAAACCGGCACCGGGGCGATTACCGAGCATTTCGTCCTGATAAAAGAAGACCACTGCCGTGGCTTTCTTGAAGCGGCGCAACAGACAGCGATCCAGTATGGGATTGATCAGGAATTATCCGTCTATAACCGATTCAACGATGCGGTTATCCGGATTCTCCAGCATGATGCGATACGCCAGGGTCTTATTCCTTCACAAAAGGACATTGATCTCTTTATCCTTGCCCTCTACAACCTCGACACTTTTCGCGAGATGTTGAACGAAGACAAACTGGAATCACTAATCCTTCCCCCATCCGAGAAAGATCGTTTGCGGGATGATGAGGAACTGCTGCTGTTTTCCATCGATGTAGTGCACCGGCAGCTCTTTGCCATCTTTTAGGTTTTCAGAACAACCTGACAAACCACCGGCCAGAAGGAACCAACCGCCATGCTGAGACTCATCATATTCGATTGTGACGGAGTCATGTTTGACTCGAAAAAGTCCAATACCATGTATTATAACTACCTGCTCGCCCAGTTCGGCCTGCCACCGATGAACAGTGACGAGGAGGATTTTGTCCATATGAACAACGTCAGCGAATCCATCATTCATATCTTCCGGCACTACCGGCAGCCGTCACTTGCGGAAGTACACGCCTTCCGGCGGCAAACCAAATATGACCCCTTTCTGCAATATATGGAGATCGAGCCGGATCTCCGGACTTTTCTTGAAATAACCAGTCCCAAATATCATCTGGCGATTTCCACCAATCGCACCAACACCATGATCCCGCTCTTACAGCGCTATGGCCTGGAAAAATATTTCGGCATCGTCATGACCGCGGAAACCGCTACACGACCTAAGCCCGCCCCGGACGGTCTTGTTGCCATACTCAATCACTTTGGATGCCGGCCGGAGGAGGCGGTCTTTATCGGCGATTCAACCATTGACGAACAACATGCCGCCGCCGGCCGGGTGTCGCTTATCGCCTTCAAGAATCCCGCCCTGCAGGCTCAATACCACGTTCAGAGTTTCCTGGAAATCCTCGAATTGCCTCCGTTTACCCTCTTGGAACAACGTCATGAATAACTACCGCTCGTGTTCCTCGTCAACCCGCTTGACCCCTTCCATGAGCAGGCTCATAAAATCTCCGATCTCGGCTGCCCGCATATCCTGAGGCAAAAGTCCGGTGGTGAAGCGATAATGCCCCTTTTTTTCGGCAAGGATTTTAAAAACTGCGTCCTCATTCCGCCACTCGCCATAACTGGCATTGATGAGGCAGCCCTCTCGAAACGAAACCTTCCGGTGCCTTGGGGAAGGTCCATGGACAGCACTCCGGTCTTTTGATGCATATGGAAGATCTGAAACAATTCGGCAGGAACAATTTCATCGATTCTGCCGATCATGCACGATTCGAAATCCCGGGCCCGGGCTGCGCTGGACTTTCGTAATCGAGCGGCGAGCAGCTGGGCCATAAATGACTGCACGGCCGGGTTATCGTCAAACAAACGGCCAAAGATATCTCCGGCTATGGCCAGCACCTTGGCTTTTTTTATGGCCCGCACTGTCGAGACGGCCACATCGGCACCGAGATAACTCATCTCCCCGCAGAGTTCTCCCGCCTTGATGGCAGTCTGCTGACCGCCCTCCTCGACCAGGAGTTCACCGGAAAAGACAATGTAGAGATTCAGATTCGTTTCTCCTTTCCTGATCAGAACGGCTCCTTCCTCGACGATAATCTCGTGGAATTGAGCGAGGATCGATGCAATTTGCTCGGCTGGAAACATCCGAAGGAAGGGACTGTCGATAACGCTTGCGGCAATTCCCGCAGCCTCCGATGCAATCATGGCTCCTGCTCCTTCCTCCGCAATCACGTGCTGCTGCGCATCGGACCGGACCAGAGAGAATTTGATCAATCCCTTGCAACCACTGCAATTAAATACTTTTCCCCGATATTGATGCAATTCCACGGGTTGTTCTCGCAGAAAGGTGAACAACAGCTCGGTCATGTCACGGACAAGAATCAGACAAACCTCCTTGTTTGCCGGACAGGCAAGGGTCTTTTCAGAAAGTTGCAGCCCTTCCCCCACTCTGTAGAGAGGGCAATTCTTTTCCTCAACTATCGAAAAAACTGCACTGAATGCTTTCATTTACATCACAGGAATAAGGCTCGCTTGCGGCAAGCCAGGACTCGCCCGGAACCCGGGTTTTCATCTCATTTCAGAAGCCAATACAGAAGCCAATCCAGAAGCCAATCCAGAAGCCAATCCAGAAGCCAATCCAGAAGCCAATCCAGCTCCATGCGCAAATACTTTTTGTGTTATTCAAATAAGTTGATATACTGGCAAAAATGGTGAGCTGTTTTATAATTCTTACACATAATTTCTATGTCCGCGGCGCCCAATCATTTAATTGAAATTAACCGGCAGTTGAGGGATCGCTTTTCTTCCCACCCGGCTATTGCCATCACGCCGGTAAAGGGAGCCCCCCCCGATCAGTACGAAATCACATATAATATAAATGGACTGAGCAAACCCGGAAGGGGCGATATCATTGAGATCGCCGGCCACATAATTGAACTGACCATTCCCTTTGGTTTTCCACATTTCCCACCGAGTTGCAAGCCTAAAAGCGACACCTTTCATCCCGATTTCGATCCCGCGGCAATATGCCTTGGCGACTTCTGGAACCAGGACTGTCAAATCCCCGATCTCATCATCCATATCGGGCAGATGATCAATGGGGAGATTTACTCCAGGACCAACGCCTTTAACGAGGATGCCTGCCTCTGGTACCGGAACCATCCGGATACCTTTCCGTTAGCTCGGATCACGTGGCGGGAAAAGGAAGCCGATGTCGATACCCCCAGTAAAACGGACAACCCGTCTATCGATACCCTCGATGACAGCGACCTCTCCACGGACTTCAACTTCCTGTCCTTAGATGACGATTTCTCCCAGGAGAATTCGTTTCCTGAAGTGGAATCTGCCCCAACTCTCGACCCCGAATACCTGCAACTCCTGGAAAGCCAGAAAAAATACTTCAAGCTCCGCGACATTCTTGAAGACCAAAACAACCCTTCCGAGGATTTACAAAAACTCTCCCTGAGGACCGGGGATTTTATCCGCCAAGCGGAGGAGCTGCACCGGGAGGGAAGAAAGTGCGAAAAGCGCGGGGATGCTCGAAATGCACTCGCCGCATACGAGCAAGCTGCTCTTATCGCAGCAGATTTTCCTGCTATAGAAACTCATCTCGAACGTATCAGGCAAACTCTTGCCCCCCTCGACGAGGGGGATACCACAGCAAAAGCAGTTCCCGAGGTGGAAGGTCGCCCATTTTTCGACGAATCGGCACCACCGGACGTGAAGGCTCCCGCAAAGCCCCCCACAATTGACTCCGGTAAAAGCAAGGGGGAACCGAAACCTGGTGCAAAAAAAACTTTTCCCCAACCCCCACGGCGGGACAGAAAGCCATTGCTATACCTCTTTGGCGGAATTATTGCCGTGATTTTTGCCGGTTGCGGGTATTATTACTGGACCGTAACGGACAAGCTCGACACCGCCGACGCCGCCCTCTCCCAATGCTCCGGATTAGTCGAAGAGGGTCAATTCCAAGATGCCAGACAATCCTGCGAGAAGGCGTTGGCAGCCAGCCATGATATCAAATTCATGCACCGGGCAAGGGTCGAACAACTGCAAAGAAACATCGAACAAATACTGCAGTCTGAAAGACTTCTCCAGGGTCTGAACGGCAAAATCCTCGTCGACGGCAAATATCTTCCCAAAAAGGATGCGGAGACCATCAAAACCTTCCGTAGGTTGCACAAAGAGGCGGAAGATTTCTTCCTTCAGGAAAACTGGCCCCAGGCCATCGATCGGTTTACCAAGATCCTTGCTATCACTCAGGCTGCTCATCCTCTTCCCGCAGATAGAGTAGCTGAGGTTAAAACCAACCATGATATCGCCCATTTCAGAATGACCTTCGAATCCGCGGAAAAATCGGTGCAGAACGGAAAATGGCAGGAGGCGATCACCGAACTCAACAAGGCCGAACCTTTTCTAGCCGCTCTGCCTGAAGTCGAGCGCCAGCAATACGCAAACCGCCTGCAGATTTCACTGGCAAAGAGCACCTTTGAAAAAACCCGTGAACAAGGTGACGCTTTTTTTGCCGAATCCGACTGGCAAAAAGCCAAGGCTACCTATGAACTTGCCCTGTCGGCCATCGATACGGCTGAAGCCTTGCCGGAAGAAACATTCGATGCGGTTCGCAAAACCATTAAGCGAGCCGAACTCTATGAATTGATCGATCGGGGCAACAAGGCTTTTGGTGCCGGAGCCTGGGACGAGGCCATCGACAAGTATCGCACGGCAGAGGACTTCCTGGCCGACAATCAAGGTCTCCTGAGTAAGGTCGACGCCGAACCGAGCCGCCGCAAGCTTTCCAGGATTATCCTTCAGGCCCTGATCGTCCGGGATCGGCAATTGGCCACAAGCCATCTGGCAAAAAACGACATGAAAACCGCAAGAAAAGTCTATCGGCAGCTGATCAAAACTATCGATACCAGTTCCTTCTCCGGCGAAAGTGAATTCCTGGAAACCAAAACTGAGGTTGCCGCAACCGTTCAAACGCTTGACGAGAAAATATATCTTGCCGATAAAATTCAATATTTGACTGATGAATATCACCTAATCTTTATCGACAACTATCCGACCGCCATCAAGGAAAATCTCATCAATCCGATCATCACCTTCATCAGGGACACGGGCGACAAGATGGTCTTTAAAATGCAATGTACCGAATCCGGCAGCGGACGACCGCTCATGCTTATCATGCATTACGCGTTCGACAAAAAGAGCGGCCAATGGGAGTTATTTTCCGAACAGCAGTAACACGGAAACATGGTCAACTCACAGTTCTCCCCATGATTGCAGATTACACCAAAAACCTGAACTCACCCTTGCCGAGCAAATTATGAAGATTCAACAGGCCTAAAAGCTGTCCATCTTCCTCAATTATCGGCAGCGCAGTGATTTCATGGGCTTGCATAATACTGAGCGCATCTGCCGCAAGTTGCGTGCTATCGATACAAATGGGACGTACCGTCATCAACTCGGCGGTAGTGAGGCGAGTAATATCCTGGGAACCGACAATCGCTCGCCGTACATCGCCATCCGTTACTATCCCCAAAACCTTGTTTTCCCTATCCACCACCAGGACTACGCCCATATTTTTTTCATTGAGTACCCGTACGGCATCGGTGGCAGAATACTCGGGAAAAATTGAAGGAATATCTCGACCGGTCAGCATCACCTCCGTCACCCGGACCTTCAATCTCTGCCCCAGACTTCCGCCGGGGTGATTATAGCGAAAGTCTTCTGCCTGAAACTTTTTCCTGTTCAGCAAAACCACCGAAAGGGCATCCCCCATCGCAAGCGTCGCAGTGGTGCTGGCCGTGGGCGCCAACCCAAGTGGACAGGCCTCCCGGGGAACCTTGATATCCAAGACAATATCGGCGGCGGCGGCGAGCGAGGAGTCTTTCCCGCCGGTCATGGCAATGATTGCGTTCCCTCTTCTTTTCAGTGTAATAAGCAGGCCGTTCAGTTCCGCGGTTTCTCCCGAATAAGAGATCGCCACCACCACATCGCCTGTCATAACCATCCCGAGGTCTCCGTGCATTGCCTCTACCGGATGAAGGAAAAAAGAAGGCGTTCCAGTGCTGTTCATGGTGGCAGCAATCTTTTGTCCAATTATTCCCGATTTTCCGATCCCGGTTATAACGACTCTTCCAGGACAGGCGAGAATCACGTCGACCGCCCGTACAAATTCTTCGCCTATCCTCTCTCGCATCGCCGCCAAACCCTGTTCTTCTATGCGCAGGACTTCCTTCGCATCTTCAATAGACATTTGTTCCTTTCCTTTCGTGTAGATACCGACAGCTCAATTTATCCGACATTTCTTTTGCTGGTGACTGCCCATCCAGCAACAATTCCGGTAGCAATGTATAACAAATGCGGCCATCATAATCATTGTTTTTGCACCGGGCAAGAAAAGGCGATGGCCCAATCTCACCGAATGCGGCAACCGGCCTTTTTTTATACAAAAAAAGGTTGCAAATTTTTTTGGTCATATCTTAGCTTTTCTCCGCATATTTTTACAAAATGGTGTATAATACCATCTTTTTGATCAGTTCTTCCATCCACTCACAACTCATCTATCATTTTTGGGAGTTTATATGTCAGAATATCTGTTTACCTCAGAATCGGTATCTGAAGGCCATCCGGACAAGGTCGCCGATCAGATTTCAGATGCCATCCTTGACGCCATCCTCGCTCAGGATCCGGTAGCCCGAGTAGCCTGTGAAACTCTGGTTACCACCGGCATGGCAGTTATCGCCGGTGAGATTACCACTTCCGCCTGGGTTGATATGCCGGACGTTGTCCGTCAGACCATCAAAGGTATCGGTTACAACTCTTCGGATATGGGCTTTGATTGGCAGTCTTGTGCTATCATTACCTCGATTGACAAGCAATCGCCCGATATCGCCCAGGGCGTCAATGAAGGTTCAGGGCTTGATCTCGATCAAGGCGCCGGAGATCAGGGCCTTATGTTCGGCTACGCCTGCAATGAAACCAGCGTGCTTATGCCGATGCCGATCACCTATGCCCATCGACTTACCAAACGCCAGGCCGACGTGCGCAAAGCCAATATATTGCCATGGCTTCGTCCCGATGCAAAAAGCCAGGTTACTGTCCAGTATGTCAACAAGGTACCATGCCGGATTGAGGCGGTTGTCCTCTCCACCCAGCATGACCCCTACGTCAGCTACGAGGACCTCAAGGAAGGAGTCATGGAGGAGATTATCAGACCCGTTCTTCCGGCCAGCATGATCGATGCAAAGACAAAATTCTTCATCAACCCTACCGGTCGCTTTGTCATTGGCGGCCCCGTCGGCGATTGCGGCGTAACAGGGCGGAAAATCATCGTCGATACCTATGGCGGCAAGGGTTCGCACGGCGGCGGGGCATTTTCCGGCAAGGATCCGTCCAAGGTCGATCGCTCAAGCTCCTATTATGGCCGATACGTCGCAAAAAATCTCATTGCCGCCGGCCTGGCAGATGAGATCGAGGTCCAGGTGGCCTATGCTATCGGCATTTCTCAACCGGTATCCATCAACGTCAACAGCTTTGGCACCGGCAGAATTGCCGATTCCGAAATCAAGAAACTGATAACCGAACACTTCGATCTTCGCCCGAAAGCGATTGTCCAGCATCTCAATCTTCTCAGGCCCATCTATCTGCCCACCGCTTCCTATGGTCATTTCGGCCGAGAGCTTGATAGCTTCACCTGGGAAAAAACCGACAAAGCCGAGATTCTTAGAGACGCTGCCAAGATCAAGTAGAGGATGCTGCCGCTTATCAAGGTGTGAATACGCGGTGGTTCTAAAACCAAGAATGGAAAAATACAATGACTGACTCGTTTAAAGACTACAAAGTTGCCGACATGGCACTCGCTGAATGGGGCCGCAAGGAAATCGCAATTGCCGAAACGGAAATGCCCGGCCTCATGGCTCTGCGGGAAGAATATCGGAGCAAGGCTCCGCTCAAAGGCGCCAGAATTGCCGGCTGTCTGCATATGACCATCCAGACAGCAGTTCTGATGGAAACGCTCGTCGACCTGGGCGCCGAAATCCGCTGGTCGAGCTGCAACATCTTTTCAACGCAGGATCACGCCGCGGCCGCCATGGCAGCTGCCGGCATCCCCACTTTTGCCTGGAAAGGTGAGAACGAAAGCGAATTCTGGTGGTGCATCGATCAGACCATTTTTGGCCCCAACGACTGGCGACCAAACATGATCCTCGACGACGGCGGCGACCTCACTCTGGTGCTGCATGAAAAATATCATAAAGAACTGGCTGCAATCCGCGGAATAAGCGAGGAAACCACAACCGGCGTACACAGACTGAACGAGATGGCAACAGCCGGGAAACTCAAATGCCCTGCCATCAATGTCAACGATTCTGTCACCAAATCAAAATTCGACAATCTCTACGGCTGTCGCGAGTCGCTCATCGACGGGATCAAAAGAGCAACCGATGTGATGATTGCCGGAAAAAATGCGGTCGTCGTCGGCTACGGCGATGTCGGCAAGGGTTGTGCCCAGGCATTGCGTGGCATGGGGGCAACTGTGTATATAACGGAAATTGACCCGATCTGTGCCCTTCAGGCAGCCATGGAAGGGTATAGAGTAGTGACCATGGATGAGGTGGCGTCAATCGGCAATATTTTCGTAACCTGTACCGGTAACCTGAGAGTCATCACCAGAGCCCATATGGAGAAAATGCCGAATGAAGCGATCGTCTGCAACATCGGCCACTTTGATTCTGAAATCGATATTGCCGGAATCCGCGATCTCGAATGGGACAACATTAAACCCCAGGTTGATCATGTGATTTTCCCCGACGGCAAGAAGATAATCGTATTAGCGGAAGGAAGGCTGGTAAACCTGGGCTGCGCCACCGGCCACCCAAGTTTTGTCATGAGCAACTCCTTTTCCAACCAGGTACTGGCCCAGATCGAACTCTGGCAGAATTCCGAAAAATACGAAAACAAGGTCTATTTCCTGCCAAAATCCCTGGATGAGATGGTAGCCCGTCTCCACCTCGGCAAAATCGGCGCCAACCTCACTGTATTGACCCAGGAACAGGCAGCTTACATCGGCGTTCCGGTCAGTGGCCCTTATAAACCGGAATACTATCGGTATTAAAAAAATAGGGTGTAGAGATACACAATATCTCTACACCCTATTTTCTGCAAAAAACATCAGAAAAACGATTCGAATACATCAACTATTCGGCAGCATCTTCCTTGCTCTCTTCATTCTGAATACGTCCGGGGATAGCATACATAGTGGTCGAACCGGAAGACCAGAACATCAATCGTCCTTCTCTGACCATTTCGTTCGCTACGTTTTTCATATCCCGCGGTTTGGTATCAGGATCACAGGCATAGAAGTCCTTGATATAGAGCTGCGGTTTCGGAGACTTGGCGGCTTTCTCCTCGATGGCGTTTTTTAATTCATCTTTACTGAGTGCCATAGTGTTACTCCTCTGAAGAAGATTGAAGAAGAAAGCATCAGTGGACCAGGCAGCTCAACACTACCTGGTCCATAAACAACATTCTTGACTTACTATTTGATATGACTGGTGAACTTGAACTGAGTCGTGGTCCGCCAAGTATCATATGCAAGACGATAGTCGTCGATGCTCTTCTCAGTGAACGGGATATTGCATTTTTCAAAGAATTTTTCCCAACCAATTCTCTCTGCCCATTCGCCAAGACGCTCATACTTGCGGGCGTCGGCTGCATAAGCCTCAAGAATTCCCTTGACGGCAGCTACAGTTTCCGGCCAACGGGGAGTCGTGTTGGGCAGGAATGGAATAACAAGCTTGGAGAATTTGGGAGCACTGATTCTGTTGGAAACCTTACCGCCAACCAAAATTGCAATTCCGTCGCCTTCGGGATCTGCCAAAGGCATTGCCGGACACATAGTATAACAGTTACCGCAGAACATACAACGCTCAACAGTAACTTTGACGGTTTTGATTTCTTTGCCGTCAACCATTGCCTTGGCGGGCTTAATCGCTCCCAGCGGACAGGAAGCGACTGCCAGCGGCAATTCACAGACACCGGTGATACGTTTGTGGTCAATCATCGGTGGCTTTCTGTGAATACCGAGAATAGCGATATCGGAGGCATGCACAGCACCACACATGTTCAGACAGCAGGCAAGTGCGATACGTACCTGAGCCGGCAAGGTCATGGAGGTGAAGTAATCAAACAGTTCATCCATTACCGCTTTGACAACGCCGGAAGCGTCGGTTGCCGGAGTATGGCAGTGTACCCAGCCTTGGGTATGAACGATATTGGTAACGCCTGCGCCGGTACCGCCGACGGGATACTTGTTGCCGTAACTTGCGAGAGTATCGAGAAGCGGTTGTACTTTCTCCTTGGAATCAACCATAAACTCGATGTTGTTCCGAGTGGTGAAACGCAGGAATCCGTCACAATGTTTATCTGCGATATTGCATACTTCACGGATATACTCTACCGATACGAGACGAGGTGAACCAACGCGTACCGAGTAGACCTCGTCACCGGTCTCCGATTTGTGCATCAGGACACCGGGTTGAGTAATTTCGTGCCACAGCCATTTGCCTTTGTTGGCTTTAATGACCGGCGGGAAGAACTTTGCGTAATGGGGTGGACCAAGATCCGAGATACGACCGTCCATTGGCTTGTCTGGATTATAACCCATGGTAAATCTCCTTATATCTATATGAATTATCAGCTCAAATTAATAACAGCATCAGGCTTTGTGGGCAGCACGGAACTCGTCGATGTCACGCTCAAAACCACCTTCGACCTCTTCTTCTCTCCAGAATACATAAGGATTGCTGCGAGGCTCTTTGACATGCTGCGGAATCGGCTCAATTCCCATAACAGAGAGGAAGGTCGGAAGGCCAACACGTTGCATGGTTTCACCCACACGCTCACGGTTCTTGCCAACTTCCATCCACCAGTCCCAAACCTTCTCGATGAACTCTACCAACTCTTCAAAATCGTTGTCCTTGGTAACCTTAATGAAGGGCACGATAAGGGTGGCGAATTGAGCGCCATCGAGAATCGGAGCTTTGGCGCCGACACAGATGGATGCACCTTTATCGAGACCCGGACGGAGGGCACGGGGCATAACGTTGATGCAGTGCATGCAACGGGTACATTCTTTTTCATCAATTTTCAGTTCGCTGCCTTCCATCCACATACAATTAGTCGGACAGAGGTTGAGCACTTCCTTGGTGATATCGAATTTTCCCCAGTCTCTGCCACTATGGGCACCGGCGTTTGCCGGATAGTTGCCGGCAATATATTCTTTAACCGCAGCCTGATCGATACGGATAGCATCTCTCCAGGTACCGATAACGGATATATCGGATCGGGCGATCGATGCAACGCAGTCATTCGGGCAGCCGGAGAATTTGAACTTGAACTTGTACGGGAAGGCCGGACGATGGATCTCATCCTGATACTTCAAGGTCATCGAATGGCACGCTTCTTCGGTGTCATAGCAAGACCATTCACAGCGTGACTCGCCAAGACAGTTTGCCGGAGTACGGAGGTTCGATCCGGAACCGCCAAGATCCTGGCCCATATCGTGGGTCAGATCCCAGAAGAAGGGTTCGAGATTCTCAGTACGGGTACCAAGAAGAATGATGTCACCGGTTGATCCGTGGAAGTTGGTCATACCGGAGCCATATTTTTCCCAGAGATTCATCAATCCGCGAAGATTTTCGGTGGAATAATACTTTGATGCCGGTTGAGCCACACGAACGGTGTGGAAATGCTCAACACCCGGGAAC
>AMFJ01004243.1_pt1 | contig 16541 bp, 10 predicted proteins | sample 427208 | NCBI WGS metagenome assembly AMFJ01 (sample SAMN02954298, study PRJNA114691) | groundwater metagenome | biome: aquatic; feature: subsurface aquifer; material: sediment; isolation source: subsurface aquifer sediment | place: USA: Rifle, CO | collected 2008-08
AACTCCATCAACAATGTGTTTATGCAGATCGGTTATTTTTTGACCGCTTATTTTTTCCAATTCAGCCACTTCGCCAAAAACTTTCATCTCTCCGCATTTATCGCATTTCCAAATCGGAATAACAGACGCCCAAAAACGTTGACGGGAAATTGACCAGTCCCTGGCGCCTTCCATCCATTTTCCAAATCTTCCTTCTTTTATATGCGCCGGCGTCCAAGAAATTTTCTTGGCAGTTTCCAACGCTCTCGCTTTTATTTTCAAAACATCCACAAACCAAGATGAGGTGGCATAATTCAAAAGCGGTGTTTCACATCTCCAACAATGCGGATAGCTGTGTTCATATTTTTCTTTGGAAAACAAAACGTTGTTTCTGGATAAATATTTTATTATTTCAATATCGGTTGCCTGATGATTTCCAACCGGTTTCACATTTAAACCAAAAAAATCCGTCGCTTCTTCTTTGATTATTCCATCCATTCCAACGTGCTGCACAAAAGGAAGCTGCATTTTCTTTCCCAATTCCATATCATCTTCTCCAAAAGCCGGAGCAATATGCACAATGCCGGTTCCGTCTTGCGTAGTAACAAAATCAGCCGTATAAATTTTCCAGCCATTCTCCTTATTTTTCAAATCTTTCTCCTGATAATAAGAAAACATTGGAGCATAGGATTTTCCCGCCAAATCAGAGCCCTTAATTTCTCGAACTATTTGATATTTTCTATCGCCCATAACTTGCGCCAGCCTGTCTTTGGCAATCACATAAATTTCATCTTTAAGCTCACCTTTTTCATCGGTCAATGTTGTCTCTACATATACATAATCAATATCTTTCCCCACCGCTAAAGCGACATTGCCAATCAATGTCCAAGGCGTTGTTGTCCAAGCCAAAACATACGTTCCTTTTTCTTCGGAAAGTTCAAATTTCACAGTGGCTGACAAGTCTTTGATAGTTTGATAGCCTTCCGCCACTTCTGATTGAGAAAGCGTGGTTTCACAACGAGGACAAATATGCATTGAACGATAGCTTTCATAAATAAGCCCCTTGTCCCAGAGTTGTTTGAAAACCCACCATACTGATTCCATATAGGAAAAATCCATCGTTTTGTAACCGTTTTCCATATCCGCCCAACGACCCAATCGATTGATGACTTTTTTCCAATCTTCAACATATTGCAAAACTTTGCTGCGACAAAGATCATTGAATTTTTCCACGCCAATTTTTTCAATATCTTTTTTTGCGTTTGATCCCAATTCTTTTTCCACAATATTTTCAATCGGAAGTCCGTGACAATCCCAACCCCATTTTCTTTCCACATAGTATCCGCGCATCGTCCAGTAGCGCGGGACGGTGTCCTTCATAGCGCTGCCGACGATGTGCCCATAATGCGGCATACCGGTGGCGAAAGGTGGACCATCATAAAAACTATATTTCTTAGCATCCTTTCTATTCTCCAAAGATTTCTCAAAAATTTTATTTTCATTCCAAAATTTCAGAATCTCTTCCTCCATCTTAGGCAGCGGTGTTTTTGGATCAATTTTTTTAAACATAAAAATAGCAGCTCATTTTACTAGTTACCAATTACTTGTCTTTTGTTGCTAATTACCAAATTCCTTATAAATTTCAAGTGTTTTTTTGGCGGCGTCTTCCCAGTTGAATTTCTGAGCAACCGCAAAACCTTTTTCTCTGTAACTATTTTTTAAATCTTCGTCTTCTATGAATTTTTTCATCGCATTGGTAATTTCTTCCACGCTTACCGGATTGATATAAAATGCTCCGTCTCCGGCTATTTCCGGAAGAGAAGAAATTCTTGAAACAATGGCTGGAGTTTTGGTGGCAAAAGCTTCCAACACTGTCATACCAAAACCCTCATACAAAGAAGGCATAATGAAAAAATCTGCGTTCTTGAAAAGCGGCACCAGTTCATCTCCGATAACATAACCTGTAAACACAACGTCTTTAGTCAATCCTAAATCCTTGATAATTTGTTGATATTCTTTGGAAAGCCATCCTCTTTTTCCAGCCAAAACAAGTTGATGGCTGAATTTTTTTCCATTGCCGTTTTTCTGCCCTTCTTTTAATTTTGCAAACGCTTGCAGAAGTCTGGCTATATTTTTTGAAGGTTCTAATGTTCCCAAGAATAATATATACTTTTTGCTAATTCCGAATTTATCCAACATCCGTTTATCATTCACACCGGATTCGGCATAGAAACGTTTATCCAATCCGCTATAAATAACTTGTATTTTTTCGTCAGCCACTCCGAGATAATTTTTTATTTCGTTTTTTAATGAATTGGATCCGGCTATTATTCGATCAGCTTTCTTAGCCATTAATCTTGCCACGGTTTTTTCTCGCAAAAGTTTAATTTGCGACAAAAGTTGAGGCGCCTGAAACATCGCCATATCTTGAAATGTCACCACTGTTTTTCCGCGATAACTGGCAGGGATTCGGCTGGTTTGCGAAGTTGAATGCAAGACATCCAATTTTTCCCTTTGCAATGTCGCCGTTCCTAAAAGTTCATTATACATTCCGGGAAGATATTTTTTATAATCGGAAAAAGGATAAAACTTTATTTTAACATTGGGTTTAGAAAATTTCTTGATATCTTTTTCTCGCACACGAAAATCAAAAAATAAAACATATTCATTTTCCTTGTCAATTTCCAAAAGATGCCTAATCAATTGATAGGTATAGTGTCCCGCTCCAATGGCATCGCCTTTTTCAGGACTAAGTATTGTTCTGGCATCGATTCCGATTCGCATAAGTAGTAAGCAGCAAGTAATAAGTAGCAAGCATTATACTTACTTCTTTATACTTTCTACATTTTATTTGGCGCGCTAACTCCAATTAGTCTAAGCGCTTCTGCTAATACTATTCTAACAGCATTTATAAGGTTTAGTCTAGCTTCTGTCAGCTTGGAATTTTCTTCGTCAATCACTCGGCAAACCGCATAAAACGAATGGAATTTATCCGCCAAACCGATAGCGTAATAAGGCAATTTGTGAACTTCATAAGTTCGAGAAATTTCTTCAATCAATTCCGGAAATTTATTCAATTCTTTCATCAAACTCAATTCTTTTTCATTATTCAACAACTCCAAATTCTTATCGCTTATTCCTTGTTCTTTGTCGCTAATTCCCGCCTTGCTCAAGATACTACAAATACGAGCGTGCGCATATTGCGCATAGAAAACCGGATTTTTTTCGGATTGTTCTTTAGCAACGTCGATATCAAAATTAATATGGCTATTGGGAGCATACGAAGTGAAAATAAATCTTACCGCATCTTTCCCCACTTCATCCAACAAATCATCCAACGCGAAATACACGCCTTTTCTTTTCGACATCTTAACTTCTTTTCCGTCTTTTATAACCCGAACAATTTGAGTCATTATCAGTCCCATTTTATCTTTTTGACCCAAAATATTTTCCACAAAAGATTTCACGACTTCCGCCTGTTTGTGATGATCCGCTCCCTGAATATTTATCAATTTATCAAAACCTCTTTCAATCTTGTTTTTGTGATAGGCAAAATCGGTGGCGGAATAAGTTTTAAATCCATTTGATTTCACTAAAACCCTGTCTTTATCATCTCCAAATTGAGTTGACTTAAACCAAGTCGCTCCGTCTTGTTCATAAACTAAATTTTTTTCTCTTAAAATTGCAATTGTTTTTTCTACTTCTCCACTTGTATGCAAACTTTTTTCCGAGAACCAATTATCAAATTTAATTCCCAATTTTTCACAAGTAGGCTTGATGAATTTTTCCAAAATTATTTCAGCTCCCCAATTTCCAATTTCCATCGGATCTTTTTTTTCCGCATCCAAATTTTTTGCCAAATCCTCCACATAATCGCCGCGATATTGCGCTTGATCATCTTTCAAAATGGAATGACCCAGCATCAAGACCTGATTGCCAAAATCATTTACATAAAATTCTCTTGCCACCTGATAGCCGGATTTATTCAAAACATTCGCCAGCGCGTCGCCCAAAGGACCTCCGCGCGCGTTTCCCAGGTGAATTGATCCGGTTGGATTAGCAGAAACAAATTCCACTAAAACCTTCCGACCATCCCCAATGTTTGAATTTCCAAATTCCTCTTTTGCTCTATTTATTTCCGCGATTTTATTTTGAAAATATTCTTTGGATAAATAAAAATTCATATACCCAGGCTTCACAATTTCAATCCTTTCTATTCCTGCTTCATACTTTCTGCTTTCTACTTTATGCTTTATACTTTCTGCTATTTCCATTGGATTCTTCTTAATCTTTCCCGCCAAGATCATCGCCACATTAGCAGTATAATCGCCAAAAATTTCCTCTTTAGGGCGAGAGATTTCTATTTTAGGCAAAGCGAAACTAGCACCTTTTTCGCTAAAAAGTTGTTCAACCGCCTCCGCCACATATTTTTCAATCTGTTTTTTCATATAGTTCCAGTATATAACTAGAAAATAATTTTATCAACTAAAAAGAGCAGATTTCATAATCTGCCCTTTCACAAAAAGATTCGATATTATTTTACTTTAGTAACGCTAAACCAGTTAGCATCCGCTCCTGATGATAAACTCGCATAACAATTCGGAATTCCCGGCAAACCAGAAGACATACATAAATCGGTTTCCTTGTGTAAAATCCTTATATCCAGCGTGTCTCCCGCATTCAATTTCATAACGGGACTCAATCCAAGATACGCGCATGGAGTTCCCCCTTCAACATCATCCGCAAAGCCTTGATCAAAAAAAGCCCTGTTTCCATTCTTATAAATCGATAGTGATGCATAATTTTTTACAGGAGTTGTTTGTAAATCACACACACCTACATGTGCCGAAACATTATACTTACCGGCTGTTTTTGCCGTAAAAGTATAGGTATTGGCATCATATTCGTCGTTCTCATCATATCGTTCATTGAAAAATCTCACTTTATGATCAATATTTCTTACGCCGTAATCCTCTCTGGAACCACCTATAGTTGCCAAAAATCCAGACTCTGTGGCATCAGTACAATCTTCTCCATTCTCATCACAATATTCCGTCGCTCCGACTTTGCCTTCGACATCCAGCTTGAGTCCTGGACTAGGAACAACCGCTCCTATTCCCACATTTCCTATAGGAACAGTTATTGCTGTAGCTGTTGGAACATTATTAATAGTACTGAAAGTATTCACCATCAGATTTCCAGATTTACTTTGTCCTACCACACTTGTGTTGATTGGCGCTCCAATGTTGCCTCCGGGAGGAGCGACGGTTGGTTCAGTCCAGGCTCTGGCTGCAATAAGCCCTCCTCCGATAACAATTCCCAAAATGGCAGAGAAGGAGAACCATTTTAAGTTTTTTAACAAGTTTTGCATTTTTTTGTTTATATTAATTAAAAATTTATTTTCTATTTTAACCTTGTTTTCTATTAAGAGCGTTCTGAATTTCTTCAAAAGTTAGCGGTTCAACATTTTCTTCATCGAGTTTTTTATCCAATGCCTCCTGAATTTCTTCTTCGGTCAGGGGAGTGATATTTTCACCAGACTGTTTTTCTAGCGCCTTTTCTATCTCTTCCGGTGTTAGCGGTTTTGCTTGGTCTTCTTCAGTTCGTTTTTTTTCTATTGTCTGCTGTGGAGAAGAATTCACATTTTCCTTCTTTTGATTCAATACATAAAAAACAGCCACTATTGTCAAAAGAAGAATCAAAATTACCACAAGTATAGTTAGCGTTCTTTTGTTTTCCATTTTTTTATTTTTATTTTAATTGATTATTTTTTGGTTTCCGTATTGACAGTTTCTTTCGCCGGCAAACATTGCGCGTTAGCAATTTGTATTTTCTTTTCTCCAACATAAATCTCCACCGCCTCACAACCTCTTTTGCCAACTTCATTAATCACTCTGGTTGTCATATCTTCAACTCCTTGATTATAGGCTTTTTGTATTCCCTTAATTTTATATTCGCTCCAAATGTCATAAATAACATATCCGGTTGTTGCCACAATCCAAGCTACCGTCGCCGCAATCACAATATTCTTTTTCATAAATTTTCCCTAACCGATTTATGGATTAACCTCCACCCAGTTGCCTTCTCCAGCAACCTCAATTTGACAAGATGAATCACAACCATCACCATCAACAGTACCTCCATCATCGCAAGTTTCGGCATCGCTCACAATACTATCGCCACAAACAGTTAGTTGAATAAATATCGAAACGAAAGCTGTTTTAATAATTCCTTCTTGTGTCATTTCAACTTTTGCTGTTTTCGTTCCATTAGTAAGATACGAACAGATATGCGTCTGACTAACATTCGCGGTAGTATATTGCCCATCGTATGTTCCATCATTTTCACAATCAAATTTATATGTTATATCTCCGGTTGCGCTTCCTGCTGATTTTGAGGCTGTAAGTGTTGAACTAAAAGGCAAACAAGTATCGCCTACACAAGAGTTAGGAGCAGCGGCTAGATTTATGCTAAGAGTAACGATTCGCGCTTTCGAAAAATCAATCCAGCCTAATTCCTCTGTCGCACTGTCTCCGCCTGACCAAGCATAAGTAGGATTAGTTCCAGTGCCATCCATCTTTGTAATATCTAGTCCATATCCAGTGCCATTAAGCTTAATCCATCCTTGCCAACCTCCTGAATTATTGATAACTGAAGCATCTGCAATTGATGTAAAGCGAGCCCATCCCTGTAAATTGTTTCCAACTCTACGCGCAGTACACGCGCCATTACCAGCTGGGCAACCATTTAAATATCCATTACTATTATCAAAAGCAATCCAACCCAAATTTTGATTCCAGGCATATCCCGATAAATCTCCATCCGATTCAGGAATTGTTACTCCATAATCAGCAACTACTGTTCCATTTGCAGGACAGTCAGGTTTAGTTCCATTGCCTTGATCAGAAAGTCCATTTCCATCAGCATCGCAATTTAAACTATTCATACTAACCCAACCAACTCCGGTCTCATTGCCATTTATAATCCCATCGGCAGGATTTTCTGTTCCTCCCCATAACCATCCAGCTGTGTTGTCTCCAACTCCGGCTTTGATTTTAATTACACTTACAAGCGCAAACGAAAATATAAACACAATCAACGAAAACAAGATTTTTTTCTTCATTTTTGTTTTTTAAGATTTTTTTAGATTCCGCAATTATTATATCACAGAATAAAAAATTCACAAAAAAACTTGTGGATAACTATATTAAAAAGTAGCAAGTAGAAAGTAGGAAGCCGTAAGCGATGGTTAGTAAATAATTATTACAAATTCCCCTTTGACTTTCCCGGGATTTTTTTCAAAATATTCCAAAATATACGCCAAATTTCCACGAATGATTTCTTCAAACATTTTTGTCATCTCCCGACCAATAACCACATTTTTATTTTCCGAAAGCTCGCCTAATAATTTCAGATTTTTTATTACTCTATGCGGAGATTCGTAATAGATAACCGGGTATTTTGAAGCGGCAACTTCTTTGAAAAAAGTTTCCCGTCCTTTTTTGTGCGGAGGAAATCCCAAAAAAATAAATTTTTGCAAATCTATTCCCGCCACGCTGATGATGCTAGCCAACGCCGAAGGACCGGGAATTGGAACAATTTGAACTTCTCTTTTCGCCGCCAAATCAACCAGAATATTTCCCGGATCAGAAACTCCGGGCGTTCCAGCATCAGTCACTAGCGCAATATTTTTTCCGCTTTCCAATTCCCTGATAATATTTTCCGCTTTTTCTTCGGTCGTATGTTGATGAAAAGAAATTAATCTTGTTTGAATGTCATAGTGGTTGCAAAGCCTTTTGGTAACTCGCGTATCTTCGCACAAAATCAAATCAACTTCTTTCAAGACACGCAAAGACCGGAAAGTTATATCTTCCAAATTTCCAATCGGTGTTGCCACGATGTATAATTTTCCAAAATTATTTTCCATATTGCTTGTTTCTTACTGCTTTTTGCTTTCTGCTTACTACTTTCTACTTTACAGGTATTTTGCTGTCCAACTTATTTTATTTTTCTTAAGTTTATCCGGAGTTCCTTCAAAAATTATTTCTCCTCCTTTTTCTCCTCCATCCGGACCAAGTTCAACCACCCAATCAGCATTTTTCACCACATCCAAATTATGTTCCACCACCAAAACAGAATTTCCTTTTTCCACCAAAGCATCCAAGACCAGCATCAATTGTCGAACATCATCCAAATGCAATCCCACCGTCGGTTCATCCAAAATATACAAAGTTTTTCCCGTGGATTTTCTCGCCAATTCGGTTGCCAATTTTATTCTTTGCGCTTCTCCTCCGGAAAGATTGGTGGCGCTCTGACCCAATTTCAAATATCCCAATCCCACATCTTCCATAGTCTTGAGCTTCTCCGCAATCAATGAATGTTTGGAAAAAAATCTGAGCGCGAAACGAACATCCATATCCAAAACCTGAGCAATATTAAATCCTTTATATTCTATTTCCAAAGTTTTTCTATTATAGCGAGTTCCTCCGCAAGCTTCACATTTCACATACATATCCGGAAGTAAATGCATTTCTATTTTTCGCAGTCCATCTCCCTGACAAACTTCACAGCGACCGCCTTTCATATTAAAACTGAATCGGCTGCTGCTATAACCGCGATTTTTCGCTTCTTCAGTCTGAGCAAAAAGTTCTCTAATATGCGTAAACACTCCGGTATAGGTGGCAGCGTTGGAACGCGGCGTTCTTCCAATTGGATTTTGATCAATACTGATAACCTTGTCGATATTGTTCAAGCCAACTATTTTTTTGTGCGCTCCGGGAAGATCTTTGGAATTATAAAAATGACGGGAAATAGCTTTGGCTAGAATATCACTGATAAAAGTTGATTTTCCGCTTCCGGAAACTCCGCACATCACAACAAATTTTCCCAACGGAATCGCCACGTCTATATTTTTCAAATTATTTTCGCTAGCGCCGAAAACTTTTATTTCCTTGTCGTTTCCTTTTCTAAACTTCTTCTTTTGCGCCACTTTCTTTTTTCCAAGAATATATTGCGCCGTCAAACTTTTCGATTTAAGAAGTTTTTCATAAGGACCGTCAAAAACAACCAATCCACCTTCTTCTCCGGCTCCCGGACCCATATCAATCACCCAATCGGCGGCTTTGATGATGCTTTCATCGTGCTCAACCACAATTAAAGAATTTCCCAAATTCTGCAATTCTTTCAATGTCTCGATTAATTTTTTTGTATCGCGGCTATGCAAACCAATTGACGGTTCATCCAAAACATAAACAATTCCCATCAATTGAGAATTGAGCTGGGCAGCCAAACGAATACGCTGGGCTTCTCCTCCGGAAATTGTTTGCGCTCCGCGCGCCAAATTCAAATATTCAAGTCCAACATTTTCCAAAGCTTCCAATCTTTGAATAGTTTCGCGCGCTATTGGTTTGACAATATCCTTATGTTGCTGAATCACATCCCAATTTTCCAGTTCAGAAAAAAACTTTTTCAAATCAGTAACACTCAAATTCACCAAATCATCTATGGATTTATCTTGAACTTTCACGGATAAAAATTCCTTCTTAAGTCTTTTCCCTAAGCAAGTCTCGCAAACTTCAGCCGTCATATATCTCTCAATTTCATTTCTGACATAGTCGGATTTTGTTTCTTGATATTTATTTTCCAATCCCACGATAACTCCTTCAAAATTTCCTTCTCCATACATCAAAATCTGAAATTGTTTTTGCGACAATTTGGCTATGGGACTGTTCAAAGAAAATCTATGTTTTTTGGCAACTTCCTTGAGCTTTTCCAGATTATTGCTCTGACCATTTATTTTTCCTCCAGCTTTGCTCCACGGTTGAATCGCTCCTTCCGCGATAGAAAGATTTTTATTGGGAATAACCAACTCCGGATTAACTTTCATCGTATAACCAAGACCGCTGCAAATTTCGCAAGCTCCTTCCGGGCTATTGAAAGAAAAATGTCGGGGAGATATTTCTTTTATTTTTATTCCGCAATTATTACAAAAAAAATCTTTATTGAAATGCCGTTCTTCCTTGTTGTCAATCAAAAGAAACATTGATCCTCCACCCAACTTCATCGCTGTTTCAATTGAATCCAGCATTCTTTCGATGTCAGGTTTTTTCTTGTCAAAAATAATTCTGTCCACCACCACATCAACACTCCCTTCTTTGGAAAAATCCGCGTCCATTTCCGCTTCGCTTAAAGCTATTATTTTTTCATTATATCTTATGCGAGCATATCCCAGTTGTTTAATATTTTTCAAATTCTCGCGCACATTCATTCCCTGCCCTTTTGGTCTCGCCATAATCGCTATTTGCGTGTGATGAGAAAATTCCAAGATCTCGTCCATAATTTCTTTATTGGCTTTTCTTTGCATCAAAACTCCGCACTGCGGACAATAAATTTTTCCAACTTTTGCATACAAAACTCTCAGATAATCATAGATTTCTGTTAAAGTTCCCACGGTCGAACGCGGGCTGCGGCTGATGCTTTTCTGATCAATCGAAATCGGCGGGCTCAAATTTTCAATCTTATCCACGTCCGGTTTTATTCCCGGTTCAAGAAAATTATGCGCGTAGGAAGAAAGTCCTTCCATATAGCGCCTGTTTCCTTCAGCATAAATGGTGTCAAAAGCCACGGAAGATTTTCCGCTGCCGGAAAGACCTGTCACAACGACAAATTTATCCCGGGGAATATCCAGGTCTATATTTTTCAAATTATTTACCCTGGCTCCTCTGATGATAATCTTGTTTCTTGAAACGGGAGAAGATTTTTTGATAGCCATATTGAAAATGAAGATTATAATTTAGGGTTTGCTAAGTATGTATATTACAGTAAAAAGAAGGATATGTAAAGCATCGCTATCCCAATAATTCTTGGCTTCTTTTTTTCCTGTGATATGCGATTGCAAACCGATGCGCTTCATCCATAATATTTTTAATAAGATTCTTGTCATTTAGAATTTCTTTGGTTTTCAATATTTCCTGCTTACTCCTTATTTCTTGATTTTTTCTGCTTTTACCCTTAGCCACTGCTACCAATGGAATATTTAACTTGAAATTATTTAAAACTTTTTCCGCCATATTCAAATGCCCTTGTCCGCCATCAAGCAAAATCAGATTCGGCAGCGTCCAATAATTTTGAAAACGTCTTTGCAAAACTTCCCGCATCATTCCCACATCATCCGAGCTACCGATAGTTTTTATTCTAAATTTTCTGTACTGACTTTTATTAGGGCATAGCTCCCCGGAAGAATTATCAAAAACAATCATAGACCCAACGGCGTTTTGCCCGGAAATATTGGAAATGTCATAGGCTTCAATCCTAAAAGTTTTTTCCATATCCTCCCTCTCATTTTCAAGGAGAGGGGCAGGGTGATGTTGATCAGAAACCAATGCCACATCCCTAATATGATTCAACGCAAAAATTTTATTGCGAAGCTGCGCCGCTTTTTCAAATTCATTTTTCTTTGCCGCTTCTTGCATTTCTTTTTCCATTTTTCCTATCAAACTTTTTTTCTTGCCTTCCAAAATCATTCGGATTCCTCTGATGTTTTTAGCATAATCTTGCTTGGAAATCGCGTCCGCGTACGGTCCGGGACACCTGCCCAATTGAAAATCCAAACAACCTTTTTCTGTTTTTTGCTTCATTGAATGAAACGGAAAAATCCGCCTAATAATCTTCAACGCCGCTTCCATTTGATATTTTGAAGTATAAGGACCATATATTTTTGAACTTTCAATTATACTTAAGTCTGTCTTCCTTAATATTATGATTCGGGGAAATTCTTCTTTGGTTACGACAAAATAGGAAAAAGATTTGTCATCTTTTTCTTTCACATTATATTTCGGCTGATATTTCTTGATTAGATTACTTTCCAAAATTAAAGCCTCCAAAACACTGTCTGTTTCTTGAATTTTAATATCTGCCACTTGATTAATCATCTTCTCAATCGGTCTCACATATCCCCCTCTCCCCCCCAGAGAGGATTGGGATGAGGATTGAGATGAGGGTGGAAAATATGACCTAACTCGACTTCGCAAATTCGTCGCTTTTCCAACATATAAAATTTCTTTCTTCGCGCCATGAAAAACATACACCCCGGGTGTCTGCGGAAACTCGACTATTTTCTTTTTCAGTTTATTTTTCAGTGCTAACAAATTCATAACAATCAATAATTACCAACCATCGGTTACTTTTTCAAAACATCTTTCAAATATTTCGCCGTGTAACTTTCTTTGGAATATTTAATCACTTCTTCCGGAGAACCGGTAACAACAACTTTTCCTCCGCCGTCTCCGCCTTCCGGACCCAGATCGATTATCCAATCCGCGGTTTTAATCACATCCATATTGTGTTCAATCACCACCACTGTGTTGCCCGCGTCCACTAAGCGATTCAACACCACTAAAAGTTTTTTAATATCGTCAAAATGCAAACCGGTTGTCGGTTCATCCAAGATATAGAAAGTGTCGCCGGTTGCTTTTCTGGAAAGTTCCGTTGCCAATTTTATTCTTTGCGCTTCTCCTCCGGAAAGCGTGGTAGCGCTTTGCCCCAATTCGACATAGCCCAATCCCACATCCTCCAAAACCGCCAAAGGATTGTGAATTTTTGGAAAATTTTTGAAAAAATCCGCAGCTTCGGAAACAGTCATCGCTAAAACTTCAGAAATATTTTTTTCCTTATATTTAACTTGCAGTGTTTCACTATTATATCTTTTTCCTTGGCAAACATCGCAAGGTAAATAAACATCAGGCATAAACTGCATTTCGATTTTCAAAAATCCTTCCCCATTGCAATTATCACAGCGTCCCCCGGCGACATTAAATGAAAATCTTCCCGGTCCATAACCGCGCAATTTCGCATCCTTGGTCGACGAAAAAAGTTCGCGAATGTGCGTAAACAATCCGGTATAAGTCGCCGGATTGGATCGAGGAGTTCTTCCAATCGGAGATTGATCAATCATAATCACTTTGTCGATATTTTCCGTTCCCAGAATTTCTTGATGCCTTCCCGGAACGTCCAAAGCGCGATGCAATTTATTAGCCAGCGCTTTATATAAAGTATCCTCCACCAGCGTAGACTTTCCGCTGCCCGAAACTCCGGTTACGCAAGTAAAAACTTTCAATGGAAATTCCACCGTTACTCCCTTGAGATTGTGCTCGTGAGCGTTTCTAATAATAATATTTTTTTTCTTATTCACCGGACGGCGAAATTTAGGAATTTCAATTTTCAATTCTCCGCGCAAATATTTCCCTGTCAAAGATTTTGAATCAGCAATTACTTTTTCCGGTTCGCCCTCAGCCACAATTTCTCCTCCGTGTTTGCCCGCTCCCGGACCAATATCCACCAACCAATCGGATGAACGCATCATTTCTTCATCGTGTTCAATTACAATCAATGTGTTGCCAATCTCTTGAAGACTGCGTAATGTTTCAATTAATTTTGTATTATCCCGAGCGTGCAATCCAATAGACGGTTCGTCTAAAATATACAAAACACCCACTAATTGCGAACCAATTTGCGAAGCCAGTCTGATGCGTTGCGATTCTCCTCCGGAAAGAGAATAAGCGGCGCGATGCAAAGTGAGATATTCCAAGCCGACATTATTCAAAAAAGAAAGCCGATTGATAATTTCTTTCAAAATTCTCCCCGCTATCATTTCTTCTTTTTTGCTCAGCTTTAATTTTTCAAAAAATTCCTGCGTCTCCCTGATGCTCAAAGTGGAAACTTCAAAAATATTTTTTCCACCAACAGTAACCAGCAAAACTTCATTTTTATATCTCGCTCCCTTACAAATCGAACACGATTTTTGCGACATATATTTTTCAATATCCGATCGCACTGCATCGGAAGTGGTGGTTCGATATCGCTCCTCCAGCCAAGCAATTACTCCGCGCCAGCGAATATTATAGTGCCCCAAGCCGCTGCGAAAATTATACTTTACTTTTATCAACTCTTCTTCTCCGTTCCCATACAAAAGAATATCCAACTGATCTTTTTTCAAGTCCCGGATTCTCTTGTTATCCGGAATTCTGAAATAACTTGCCACCGCGCGCAAAATTGTTCCCTGATAATTATTTGGTTTATAGCTCCATGGCATAATCGCCCCCTCGGCAATAGTTTTATTTTTATCCGGAATAACCCTGCTCGGATCAATTTCTTTTTTTGCGCCCAATCCTTCGCAAGCTTCGCAAGCGCCAAAAGGAGAATTGAAAGAAAAAAGCCTCGGTTCAAGTTCCGGAAATTCAATTTCGTGAATCGGACAAGAAAGTTTTTGATTAAAAATTATTTCTTCTTTAGTGTTTTGTTTTTTTATTTTTACCAATCCGTCAGAAAGTTTCAACGCTTTTTCCACGCCTTCAAAAATACGCGAGATATTTTCATCGTTTATTTCAATCTTGTCCATCACCACGTCAATGCTGTGTTTTTTATATTTCTCCAATTTTATTTTCGTGTGATCTTCAAGCTTATATTTTTCTCCGTCCACGATCGCCTCAGAAAATCCTCTCTTCCACATCTCATTCAGAAAAGACAAATATTCTCCTTTCCTGCCCCGCACCACCGGAGAAAGAATTTCAATTTTCTGCGAAACATTTTTTTCATTTAACGATAAAATGCGATCCACAATTTCATCAGTAGAAAGTTTGGCAATTTCCCGACCACACTCCGGACAATGCGGAATTCCTATTTTAGCGTACAAAAGACGCAGATAATCATGAATCTCCGTCACTGTTCCCACTGTGGAACGCGGATTATGCGAAGTGGATTTTTGATCAATTGAAATGGCCGGGGACAATCCTTCAATATAATCAACATCGGGCTTGTCCATCTGTCCCAAAAATTGTCGCGCATAAGAAGAAAGACTTTCCAAATATCTCCTTTGCCCTTCGGCAAAAATAGTATCAAAAGCCAGCGTGGATTTTCCCGATCCGGAAATTCCCGTAAACACAATGAATTTATTTCTCGGCAAAACCAAATCAACATTTTTTAAATTATGTTCCCTGGCGCCTTTGACGATTATTTTATCCATAAATATATATTTATTATCTAATTTGCAACTTTCTTAATTGCCCGATTTCATCACGAATCAACGCGGCTTTCTCAAACTCCAAGGCGCGCGCCGCTTCTTTCATTTCTTTCTCTCTCTGTTTTATATACGCGCCAATGTCCTCCAATGATTCCAATCTTGAAAAATCAGGAGCAATAATCGGATTGATTTCGTGATCAATAATAGATTTAATATTTTTTTCAATAGTTTTAGGAGTAATATGATGCTTTTTATTATACCGCGCTTGCAATTCTCTTCTTCGATTGGTTTCATCAATAGCTTTTTTCATTGAACCGGTAATTTTATCCGCATAAAGAATCACCCGACCGCGCACATTGCGAGCGGCGCGCCCGATAGTCTGAATAAGTGAAGTCTCGCTGCGAAGAAATCCCTCCTTGTCCGCATCCAAAATGGCCACCAAAGAAACTTCCGGCAAATCCAATCCCTCGCGCAAAAGATTAACTCCCACCAACACATCAAATTCTCCCCGGCGAAGACTCTCCAATATTCTCACCCGATCCAATGTATCCACATTGGAATGCAAGTATTCCGCCTTAATTCCATTTTCTTTCAAAAATTCCGAAAGATCTTCTGCTTGTTTTTTAGTAAGCGTAGTTATAAGTACTCTTTCTTTTTTCTCCACAATTTTTTCAATTTCCAAAAGAACATTTTTTACTTGTCCCTTGGCGGACTTCAAAGAAATTTCCGGATCCAAAAGTCCAGTCGGGCGAATAACTTGCTCGGCAATATGTAATGAATTTTGTTTTTCATATTTTCCGGGAGTGGCGGAAGTAAAAATAACTTGATTTATTTTCTCTTCAAATTCAGGAAATTTTAACGGTCGATTATCATAGGCGCTCGGAAGACGAAATCCATTTTCCACCAATGCGTTTTTCCTGCTGCGGTCGCCACTATACATTGCTCCTATTTGCGGAACAGTCACGTGCGATTCATCAATAACCATCAAAAAATCTTCCGGAAAATAATCCACTAATGTATAGGGGGATTCGCCGGATTTTCTTTGCGTCAGATGCCGTGAATAATTTTCAATGCCGTTGCAATATCCAATTTCGCGCATCATTTCCAAATCCTGCCTTGTGCGCAATTGAATTCTTTCCGCTTCCAAATTTTTTCCTATTTTCTCAAAAAAATTAACTCTTTCAGATAATTCTTCTTCAATCGCCTCAAAAGCTTCTTTCATCACCGGCTCCGGAACCACAAAATGTTTGGCGGGAAAAATCAAAGTCTTTTCCAACCTTCCCAACTTTTCTCCGGTCAAAAAATCATATTCTTGAATTTTTTCAATTTTTCCATTTTCTATTTCTATTCTGGTTATCACTTCTCTTCCCGGAGTCATCACTTCAATCGTGTCGCCAGTCGCTCGAAATTTTCCGCGAGCCAACACATCACTTCGCTGATATTGCATTTCAACCATTGCCTGCATTATTTTTTCTCGACTGGTCATTTTTCCAACTTCCACCTCCACTGTTCCTTGTTTGTAATATTCCGGCGATCCCAATCCATA
>AMFJ01033833.1_pt1 | contig 16536 bp, 15 predicted proteins | sample 427208 | NCBI WGS metagenome assembly AMFJ01 (sample SAMN02954298, study PRJNA114691) | groundwater metagenome | biome: aquatic; feature: subsurface aquifer; material: sediment; isolation source: subsurface aquifer sediment | place: USA: Rifle, CO | collected 2008-08
ATGACTGGTATGAAACCGTTAAGCTCAATTACGGAGTGGATTATATGAGTGAAGGGAAGCACTATTTTGATCCTGTTCCTGATACATGGCAAAAAATGATCAAAATCCTAAGGTTCTGGTGTGAATTTGGTGTGGATGGTTTCAGGTGTGATATGGCAGAAATGGTTCCGGTTGAATTCTGGAACTGGGCTTTGGATTCGGTAAAGGACGATTTCCCCGGAATAATTTTTATTGGTGAAATATATAATCCGGATAGTTACAGCGATTATCTTTCTAAAGGAAGGTTTGATTATCTGTACGACAAAGTTGGAATGTACGATTATTTAAAGAGGGTTTCTGCCGGAGAGAAACCTGCTTCAGGTATTACGAAATGCTGGCAGGACGTAAGTGAATTTCAGGACAGAATGCTCAATTTTCTTGAAAATCATGATGAACAGCGAATTGCCTCAGATTTTTTCATAAGATATCCCGAAAAGGCATTTCCTGCATTAGCCGTTTCTTTGCTGCTCAACCGCTCACCCTTTATGATATACTTTGGACAGGAGTTGGGAGAGAGAGGAATGGACAACGAAGGTTACAGCGGAATCGACGGAAGAACTTCAATTTTTGATTATTGGTCTGTGTCTTCAGTAAGAAATTGGCATAAAGGGGTTTATAATGAAAATTTAAGGGGTTTTTACAAACAGTTACTTAACCTTGCATTAAACGAAAAAGCTATTAAAAAGGGTTCTACATATGATCTTGAACATGCAAATCTTAATAATCCCGGATTCAATCCCTTTTTTCATTATGCATTCGTAAGAAAATATGACTCTGAACTTATATTGGTAATTGTCAACTTCAGTGATACAAAGTCTTTTTTGGATGTTAATCTTCCTGAAAATCTGTTTTCTCACTTTCAGATTGAAGATGGGAAATCATTCAGTGGGAGAGATCTTTTAACTGACGAAAATGGAGAACATATGTTATCCTCAGCGGAGCCATTTAAAATATCTATTGAAAAAAGAGGCGTAAAAGTAGTTAAACTATTACTTCAATAATATCATCCCAACTAGTTGTAAATCTTTTAGACAGAAAATTTTGATTAGCTCTGATTTTTTCAACTCCTTCAGTAGCAGTAAATATTGTGTGCCGTCCATAGCGGCAGTTTAACTCGTCCATAACACTCATAACGGAATCCTCTTTAAACCTGTCTCTTTCGTAAAACAGAGATGGGGTAACATCCGATTTCCGGCAAATGTCGGTGATAATTACTCCTGCCTTTTTATAACCATATCCGGCCCTGTAAATTTTTTTAAGTCCTGCACAAGCTCTTTCAACAAGTTCGAATGTGCTGTCGGTATAGTTTTCCATAGGAACAAGTACGCTCTGATAATGCTGTTGTGCCTGCTCCTTAAACGGATTGGTGAGAATAAACACAAGGATCTCCCTGCAAACCCCTTTCTGGCTGCGAAGTTTCTCTGCGGATGTCGCTGTAAATGTTGCAACAGCTTTGCAAATCTCCTCAAATTCAAAAATATCCTTAGAAAAACTCCGGCTGGTACAAATTTGTTTTTTATCGAGTACTCTGTCTTCCATCTCTATGCATGGAATTCCCTGCAACTCTCTCCAGCTTTTAACTCCAACGATGCCCATTTTAGATTTTACCCAACCTTCGGACATTTCAGTAAAATCAAACGCAGTATTTATTTTGTTGGATTTTAGCATCCTGGAATAGGCTCTCCCGACTCCCCAAATATCTTCAACTGGAAATTTTGTAAGTACTTTTCTTATATCGGCATCTTGGCTCATCAGGCAGAAATTATGAAGCTTAGGATATTTTTTTGCGAGCCTTGTAGCTGCTTTTGCAAGGGTTTTTGTTCGGGAAACGCCAAGACTCACGGGAATACCGGTCTCCCTTTTAATTTTTCTTACAATTTCTTCTCCGGTATTTATAACCGAATCTTCTGCCATTCCGTCAAAATTAAGAAACGCTTCATCAATGGAATACACTTCGATAGAGGGAACAAAACTTCTAATTCTCTCCATAATTCTTGCCGAAAGGTCTCCATAGAGCGAAAAATTTGCAGAGTAGGCAGCGATATTATTTCTTTCCACCAGCTCTTTTATCTTGAAGATTGGTTCTCCCATTTTTATTCCCAGGGCTTTAGCTTCGCTCGAACGGGAAATCACGCAACCGTCGTTGTTGCTTAAAACAACAACAGGCCTTCCTTTGAGTGAAGGATTGAATACCCTTTCACAGCTTACATAGAAATTATTGCAGTCTGCCAGGCCATACATGTTTCACGAAATAATTAAAAACAAGAAGAAAAATTGTACCGGTGAGAACTCCGGCAATATTGGCAACTATGTCAAAAGAGTCAAAATCTCTGTTTGGATTGAAATTCTGGAGGGATTCAACAACTCCGGCCAGTAAAACTCCGGAAAAGAACAGAACAGGAATGGAATATTTGCCGAAAACTTTTTTAAACCATCCGTCTATTGCAAACCATGCGGCAAAAGGGTAGGGAAGCAGCATAATGAAATGGGCAACCCTGTCTGCCCTTATCCCGAAATAGTATTCATTAAGGTCAATTCCGGTATCTGTAAATGTATACAAGCATAGAAATATCACAGTCGACAGATAAACCAGAAACAGTATCCTAAAGAAAACTTTGATAGTAAATTTAATCATCATACTCGTTTGATCAAATATCGGACCACGCCCCAAATGTAAAAATCATCGTCTTTTTTTACTTTTATGGGAGTGAATTTTTGATTTGCGGGAACAAGAAGAAGATAATCTCCCTCAATTTTCACTCTTTTAAGTGTAAACTCACCTTCAAGGAAGCAAACAGCCAGGCAGTTTTCGTATGGTTCGACAGAGCGGTCGATTACGAGAAGATCCCCGTCTTCAACTCCATCGTCAATCATACTTTCGCCTTTTACTCTTGCAAAAAATGTCGAAGACGGATTTTTTATAAGTGCTCTGTTTAAATCGAGCTTGTTGTCAAGATGATTTTCTGCAGGAGAAGGGAACCCCGCATTTACAGGAGTGTCTGATATTGTGATATATAGAGCCTCTCCTTCGTCCGGTCTTAAAATTTCAATACTTTTAGTATTCATTTAAATTTGAAAGTTTCTGCAAAACTATTAAATTTAATGGCACATACTCCATATACATTATGCGTTTACCCTAAATAAGTTAAGATTTTGTAAAATATTATAATAAATTCAATTTTATTTGATTAGGTAATTTTTTTTACATATTTTCGCAGTATGAAAAACTTCGGGATCTAATGTTACAAAAGCCTGCTTACCATCAACTTTGCAAAAGAACTATAAAACAGTATTTTATGGTTCTGGTATTGCTTTTTGCGGGTGTTGGCGCATCAGCTCAAAATGCAGTTGAAAGTGGCTTGATTAGCTCCGGGTTTGAAAATGTAAGGCATATAACTTCCGGCGATAGGGAGATAATATTTTTGGAAAGCAGGGCCTTTACTACAAGTGAAAGACTTCTGAACGCTGCAAGGAACTCTGTGGAAGAGCTTTCATCTCAGTTTACCGCGAAAAATGTTGAAATTATCCTTATGGAGGAGAGCATACCTAAATTCAGAATGTATGCTTCTCTTGAAACTCCTAAAACCGGCGGTCACCTTAACTGGAAATCCGACTTCAATATAAACGAAAGCGCAAAAGAATTAAACTCCGATAAAAGTGAAACAAAGTTCTTCAACTCCTCTTTCGGAAAGATTGATATTTTATTTTATCCGATATTTCGCTTTAAAAATGCAGTTCTCAACAGAATGTATCTTCTTCAGCTTAATGTTAACCCCACCATTGAGATGTCTCTCTGGAGGGGAGCATCAATCACTGCTCAGGTCATATTTCCTGTTATAAACGACTACTCAGTAGAAGAGGGAAAAATCAGGCCCGGATACCTTACGATTTCCCAGCAGTTCAGGCTTCCATACAACATATTTGCAAAGGCAACTATAGGAAATTTTTCTATGTTCAGGGGTGGCGTGGACCTAAAATTCTTCCGTCCGATAGGAAAACGCATAGGGGTTTATGGACAAATAAGCTATACTGCATTTTCTGTTCCAATGTTTAACGACTGGTATTACCGGGATTTTGACAGGCTTACCTGGAAGCTGGGTGCAAATTATTTTGTGAAACCTTGGAATTTAATGTTTAACTTTAGTGTTGCAAAATATTTGGGAAATGACATCTCCCTGAGAGGAGAGGCAACAAGACACTTTAAAAATGCATCAGTTGGATTTTATATGCAGACCATGGCTATTGATGAATTCCCCATCAACGGAGGTTTTTTCTTCGCTATCGCTCTGCCACCATATAAACAATTTCGAAACAAATTTGTTAGAGTCTCTACAGGCAATTATTTTCCGCTTGAATACATTGCCAGGCCATACTCCGATTACGGGAGGTATTTTAACACATCACCTGATGAAAATTCATCGGATAATTTTTTTACAAAAATGCGATTAAATCAAATAATTCTAAATTCAACCAATAATTAACCAATTTTCTATGAAAGCAAGCAAAATCTTTTCAAGACTAATCAGACCTGCTGCGGCAAGTTTACTGATTGCTGCACTCGTAGGTGCAGCTTCGTGTACAAGAGTAGACGATCCTATTCCTACTCCAGAACCGCTACCTGCAACTTACACTATCAAAGGACAGGTTTATAACCAGAGAACAAACGCTGTTTTACCGGGTGTTACTGTAACAATGGGAACTAAGACAGCTACAACCGACAGTTTCGGTAAATTTGAATTTGCAAACCTGACAACTGCAGGTAAGTATAACATCGTTCTTACAAAAGCAGATTTCTTCCCTGCAACTTATTCACTTGAGTTTCCTGTTGCAGCTCCTAATCATGCGCTTGTATTCAGCCTTACAATGACAATGGTTCCTTATGTTCCCGGAATTACTCCACTGGATCCGACTGTCGGCGGTACAATAGCAATTGAAGGCGGCGCAAACGATGCGACACTTACAATGCCTTCCGGAACAACTGTTAAAGATGCCAACAATGTTGCAGTAACCGGCCCAATCCTTATCACAGCTGTAGAGGTTGATGACATTTATGTACAGGGTGTTGTTAACAGTCCTGGTATCATGACTCTTCGTTTTGAGCCTTCAGGATATGTATTCAGCAAACCATTGGTTTTAGCAATAGAGAATCCGCTTACAAACTGGAAATATGCCGAACTTCAGCTTGAGTTCTTCAACTCATTCCTTGGAGTATGGGAAATACAGGCAACTCCTGTAACTTACAGTTTGGCACCTAACGACTATCTTACCTCAATCACTCACTTCTCGCTTTATAAAGTATCCTTCGAGTCTCCAATGGTAGATGCAGGTACAACAGTTCAGCCGGTTAAGGTACTTGACAGTCTTATGATAAACAGAGGTCTTACTGCATACAATCAAACAGCAGTCAGATATATTGAAAGCACAGGTTACAAGTTTGAAACTCCTCTAGCTACAACTCTTACTGCAGCAGGAATCACCGGAGCAGACCAGACAGAACTCATTGCTTCAATAACAGCACTCGTGAAAGCTAATTACAATGGTGTAGCAGCTGTAACAACCTTTGGAACAAAAACTACAACAGATGTTGTTGTAAGAACAATTCCTTCGATGTTCTATCAGGAAACAACTGCAACTCAGGATTTTAAAGCAAGGAAATTTACTATTAAGCTTACAAATACTGCAGGTACAGTTAATAAGACCCTGGAAATTGTTACTATTAAGGCAGATATGATTACTCTTTCATACAACCTTATAGTTTATGATGGCCATGCACATAGTCACCTTCATGGTCACGACCATGGTCTTGGCGGCGGTGGTACAATTTAATACATCGGTTAACTGATAAAATGATTTTCAGTAAATCGATTAACAAGAAGATGTTGGGAGCAGTTGTTCTGCTCCTGACATCTTCTTTTTATTTAAATGCACAATCTACCCTTGGTGTTACCGGACTTCTCAATAGCCCTTCGGCAGAGATGTCGCCCGATGGAACTGTAAAAATCGGAGGCAATTTTTTGCCAATGGGATTTTTACCAGATACTTGGGACTACAATACTTTCAACTATTTTATAAATATTACTCCAGTTCCATTTTTAGAAATTGCGATTACTAACACTGCCCTGGACAATTTTAACATTGGTAGAATAACAAATCAAGACAGAGCTATTTGTATAAGGTTAAGACCGCTAAAAGAGGGCAAATATTGGCCGGCAGTTGTTGTTGGTTCTAACGATGTTTTAACAACTTCATCTCTTCTTGGAGCCGGGGGAAGCAATAAATATTTTGGTACATCATATTTAGCATTAACCAAACACTTTGATTTCGCCGGAAATACACTGGGAGTTCATGCTGCCTATAATATACCAGTTAGTGTATATGCAAATCAAAAATTTCCAATCTCAGGAGGAGTTTCGTTTACTCCCAAATTTTACAAGGATTTGAATTTCATTGCCGAATACGACACAAAACATTTCAATATTGGAGCAAACATAATTGTGTTCAAATACATCTACTTTCAGTTTTTGCTCAATCAGTTCAAAAATCCGGTAATCGGCTTTCATGTACAGTTTACTATTTAGAAAAATTATTCAACCATTTTATCTTAATTTCGCTTGTATATTAATACAGGCTTTTTTTATTTAAAAAATTATGAACTATAAATTATTCATTGCACTATTAATCCTGCTCCCAAGTTCTCTTTTTTCACAAAGTATTGAAGGAAGCTGGAACGGCATACTAAAAACCGAAAATTTTGAACTGAAGATTGTTTTCAACATTTCAAAATCGGATACTCTTTACACTGCAAATATGGACAGTCCGGATCAGGGGGCAAAAGGAATCCCTGTGAATAGGGTTGAATTTAACGGCACCATCGTTAAACTTTTTGTCTCTTCGGCAATGGTAGAATATTCCGGAGTATTCATGGGCGATAAGATAATGGGAACATTTAAACAAGGTTCGGCATCTATACCACTAAACCTCACCAAGCGTCCTTTTGAGGGCCCAAAAAGACCGCAGGAACCAAGAGCACCATTTCCCTATTCAGTTCAAGATGTCTCATTTATGAGCCCAAAAGCGGGCATAGAGCTCTCTGGAACTCTTACCTTGCCCAAAGATGCAAATCCAAAGGCACTTGTTGTTCTCATATCAGGTAGCGGGCCTCAGAACCGTGACGAAGAGATTATGAACCACAAACCATTTTTACTTTGGGCAGATTATCTCACGAAAAGAGGAATTGGAGTTCTCCGCTTCGACGACAGAGGAGTCGGCAAGTCGGGAGGAAGCTTTTCTGCCTCAACTTCATTTGACTTTTCCGATGATGTAAACTCAGCTGTAGATTATTTAAGAGGCAGGGGAGAGTTTAAATACATAAAGATTGGATTAATGGGTCATAGCGAAGGGGGTTTGATTGCTCCTATTGTGGCCTCTGTACGGAGCGACATTAGTTTTCTGGTTTTGCTGGCTGCCCCGGGAGTAAAAGGATCGGACATTATTGTTGCACAACAGGAGTTGATTGGTAAAGCATCCGGTGCCCCGGCTGAAGAAGTTGAAAAATATTCGAAAATTTCAAGAGAGTTGTATGATATTATTGATAAAGAGCGCAATAATCCAGATTTGAAAAAATTACTGTTTGATTTCATCCGTACCAATGCCGGGGAAGAAACACCGGAGAACAAGATTAATCAACAGATCGCGGCAATAACTACTCCATGGATGCTCACCTTTCTCAATTATGATCCGGCCGAAGCTCAAACAAAAATAAAAATTCCGGTAATTGCTGTAAACGGCACTAAAGATCTTCAGGTTCCTTACGAAGAAAACCTGAAAGCGCTTGAGAAATCGTTTCTCACAGCCCACGGCAACAGCAGGGATTCTTTTGACAAATATGTAACAATAATGAAGATAGAAGGAGTGAACCATCTGTTCCAGAGGTCGCAAACAGGACTCCCAATGGAGTATTCTAAAATTGAAGAGTCAATATCACCTGAAGTTCTCGAAAAAGTTACAACCTGGATACTGGAAAAGGGAATAATTTATTGAATATAGATAATATTGCTCGATACAGACATCTCTCTTTCATTAAGAGCTAAAACAAGATAGTTTTTTAGTGTTTGCCCGTCAAAACTGGTTTTTGAATCTATCTGGCGGGCAAGTGCATTCCAGGTGGCAGTTGAACCGTTTCGTTTCAGTTCATAAACAGCATACTTTGTAGAATAGGGAACTTCGTTCCATGATATTCTTGATCCGGAAACGGAGATTTCGGGTGCCTGAGGGACTGTAAATACAGCAGATCCCATTTTTGGAACGACACTCAGGGAAGGGTATAATGTTGAAGTAATAAAGGAAGAGAGAGTTCCTCCGAGAATATTGAGTGTACGGAACCAGCAGTTTCCTTTAATGTTTGGAAGTGACCGGCTGAGACTCACCTGATTTAACAACTGAGTGGTAGAACTGTAGGCAGGATAAGTTACATCTCCGAATTTATAGGCAGCCAATCCGGGGAATATTGGTTTGCCATTTGCATTGGTATTCCAGTATCTCACCAGTCTGTCAAAATCGGCTGTTGCGTGCCCGATTTCCCAGTATATCTGAGGAGCAAGATAATCAATCCAACCATTACTGAGCCAGGTTACTGAATTAGCATAAAGAGCAAGTGAATTTTCAATCCTGCCGGAAGGGGAGATCCCGAATATTGTTTTTGGATTTGTTGCTTTGATCGTTTCATTTACCCCCTTTACAAGCAGGTCTACATTGTTCTCCCTCCACTGGTTAAGCGTCATTCCGTTTCCATATTTTTCGAAAGATGCTTTATCGTTAAATTTATAAATGTCTGTTGAGCTTTTAGCGCCATCGGGATAAAAATAGTCGTCGAAATGAATACCATCTACATTGTAATTATCAATAACCTCTTTGACAACACTGTTCAGGTGTGCTCTCACTTCAGGAAGTCCGGGATTCCAGTAACGAGAATTTTCATATTCGATATACCACTCAGGATGAATAAGAGCAGGATGCCCGGGAGCATAAAATTGGGTCACTGTTCCAACTCTGTATGGATTCATCCAGGCATGAAGTTCAATTCCTCTTTTATGTGACTCTTCGATCGCAACTTGCAGCGGGTCAAATCCCGGATCGTCACCTTGTTTGCCTGTAAGATATTTCGACCATGGTGAGATTGTTGATTTATAAAAAGCATCTGAAGAACACCTGACCTGAAAAAATATAACATTTATGTTCAAGCCTTTTAACCTGTCAATTAGTGAGATAAGTAAGTCTCTTTGGGCAATAGCTCCTGTAACTGTTTGTGGCCAGTCCAGGCCATAGGCAGTAGTAAGCCAGGCAGCGCGAAATTCATGGTCAATAACAACATTATCTGTTGATGAATTGTAAATTTTTGATAACTCTACAACTGGAGGATCCGGTTTTGGTTTCACAGGCGGTTCTTCTTTTGAACAGGAAGAAATAAAGGGTAATGATGAAATTCCTATTAATACAATTGCACTCCGGATGCTCTTGAAGAGTTTCATGACTTAGAGATATGATAGGTTAGTTTAAGTTTGTCGGGAACAAAAGTAGTATTATTTATCTGAAATTTTGTCATACAGCCATTTTATGAGAAATCAATTAATTCAAATTATTTGATAAAATGAATTTGATAAAAATCTGACAAAATGACTTGAATTAAAATAACATTTTGAGTGGTATCTATTTTGTAACTAATGTTATACGAAGTACAAACAATAATAATTAACCAAATTATAGGAGGAATTAATCATGACACTTATCAGAAGAAATGAAAATTATCCGGCTTGGTCGAATCTGTTAAACGAATTTATGAATCATGACTGGATAGACTGGTCCAACAGAAATTTTTCTGAGACCAACACAACTCTCCCTTCTGTTAACATCAATGAGGGAGACGAAAGCTTTGAAGTAGAAATGGCAGCGCCGGGATTAAACAAAAATGACTTCAAAATTGAAGTTAACCAGGGTATACTTAAGATATCGTCTGAAAAAAGGGAAGAGTCCGAAAACAGCGAAAATAGCAAATACTCAAGAAAGGAGTTCAGTTACGAAGCATTTTGCCGGTCATTTACACTGCCAATTACTGTAGACAGCGATAAAATTGCTGCAAAATACGAGAATGGAATTTTAACAGTTGCCCTGCCAAAGAGAGAGGAGGCTAAACCGAAACCTGTGAGGATGATAGACATTAAATAAATACCATCCGATACTTAAAAGAGGAGATTGTCAAAATCTTCTCTTTTTTTATTTACTGAGGGGCATAAAAAGGCAAGTAACTCTCTGTGGTAGGGAAGTGCAAAGTTGTTCATTTCATATAAATTAAGCCACTTTTCCTCATCTTCTTCCTTTAAAATCACCGGCATTCGCCTTTTAACGTTATGAATACCGGCCATAAAATCATCGGCTTCTGTAGTTATAATTGTATATGTTTTTTTTATTAAACCCGATAATGGATCTTTCCAGAAAGAGAACAGGCCGGCAAATGCAAAAAGAGAGTTATCTGGCAGCGATATCAGATATTTCTCCTTAAACACTTTTCCTTCTTTAATTATATGTTTCCATTCGTAAAATCCGTCTGCAATAACCAAGCACCTGTTGTTACTGCATTCAACGAAGGATTTTGTCTTTTCAATGGTCTCAATTCTTGCATTAAGAGTATATCTTTTAATGCTCTCTTCTGTCGAGTGGGGCGGTATAAGACCCCAGTTAAACATCGATATGCAGGAAGGGTTTTGGTTTGTTATAACCGGGCTTTTAGGATAGGTAAATGCACTTTGAATATCGTAACTGCTAAAATCTACCGGCTCGCTAATTTTGGCGCGGAATCTATTGGCAACAGTTAGAGCATCTTTTGATTGTTTTGAATAAAAACACATTTCATTTTTGATTGAATAAATCACTGTCAAATATATGGAATTTATTCACTTAAAGACATAATTTGTCTCCTTCCGAATGTTATTAATTGCCTTCCTGATAGCATCAATAATTAAGGGTATTTCAATATTGTACCCCTCTGCAGCAAGAGAAGTAACAAAATCATTGTGATGGCGTCCCGCTCTGTAATCCGGTTCTCTCCCCGGATGTTTGAGATATTTGGATATTACCGAAACATCCTCTTTCACGTTTAGAACTGCGTGGTAAAAGAGGACATTGTTTTTGAGATACATTGCGGAACCGAGAATTTTTTTGTCGAAGATTGAGATATCAGAAATTCCTTTTGAGTTTAGATTTTCAATTCCAATCTTGTTTAACGAAATTATAAGATGTTTGTTGATTACATCAAAAATATAACGGGGCTTTTTCAATTTGATAATATTTATTTTCATTGAAAAAACAATCATATTTTGAGTAAGAATTACACTTTCTCCACCGGATGGCCGTTTATAAATTTTAATTTCGTCTCTCTGAGCTAATTCAGAATAAACTGAAGATTCAGAATTATTAGCCCTTCCCAGAACAATATAAGTTCCATCCGGTTGCCACACATATGAATCAAACTCCAGCTCCGAATTAAAAATTCCAAAGTCCGGCAGTATGTATGATTCAAAAGAGAGTACAGGAGTCATATAATAACAATTTTGTTATTTGTGAATTGCCTGATCTACTGCTTCGAATCCTGCTTCCATAAATATTTCCGATACAGTAGGGTGGGTGTGCACGGTTTGAGCGATATCATAAATTGTAGATTCCAGCTGCATATAGGCCGATGCTTCGTTTATCATGTCTGTTGCATTTGGAGCAATAATCTGAACACCCAGCACCTCTCCGTATTTTTTATCGGATAAAATGCGGATAAACCCTTCGGCAGCACCTTCTGTTTGTGCCTTGCCGTTGGCAGAAAGAGGGAATTCACTGGATTTATATTCATAGCCGGCTTCAATTACTTCCGCCTCGGTCAGGCCTATTTGTGCAGCTTCCGGAACGGTATACATATTCATTGGCAATTTTGAAAAATCGAGTTTGTTGTTTATCCCTTTTAGCATATTTACTACATGAAGACCCTGGGCCGACCCAACATGTGCAAATAAGCTCAGGCCGTTTACATCGCCAATGGCATAAATCCCTTTTACCGAAGTTTCAAGATTTTCATCAACCTTTATAAAGCCATTCTCAATCTCAATGGAAATATCAGAATTTATTAAGTTTGCCTTCCTGTCTCTTGCATTAATGATTATATCACATGGAATCTCTTCTGAATTTAGGTTCAGTTTTCCGTTTGACCACAACCCTTTTGTAGAATTGAAGTTGTAGTTGAAAACTAACTTTATCCTGTCTTTTTTAATTTTGTTAAGAATATAATTGCTGATATATGGATCTGCTTTAGGCATAATACCATCTGTATCAGATATTAGAGTAACATTTCTATCCATCAGGTTAAAAGCTTGAGCAAGTTCAATTGCAACAGGAACCTTGCCAATTACCACAATGTTCTGTGGTATTTCTCTCTCTTTAAACAACTCTTTAGGCTCAATTACAAGTCCTTCAAATGAATTCTCAATTGATGGAGATGTAGAACCAGTTGCAATAAGAATGTTTTTTGCCTCAAGGTTCCGGTTCTCTACAACAATAGTATTGGCAGTCAATATTTTTGCTTCTCCAATTATTATGTCAATACCATTTTTTTTGAGCAGGAACTCCACTCCGCCTGTAAGTTTCTTGACGATTCCGTCGGACCTTTTAATGGCTTTATTCCAATTAAAAGAAACACCCTTCTTATCGATTCCGTCGATACCAAATCGACTTGCATCCTTTGTGATTTTCTGATAAAGCTTTACACTTTCCAGTATTGATTTTGACGGAATGCAGCCCCAGTTAAGACACATTCCGCCGATGTTATTTTTTTCAATTATAGCCGTTTTAAGGCCAACTTGTCCAGCACGAATTGCAGCTACATAACCTGCAGGTCCCGAGCCAATTATAATTAAATCATACATATTGATATCCTCCTTTTTATTCCATGATTAGGCTGACCGGATCAGCAAGAAATCCCATAATTGTATTTACAAATCGTGCTGTTTCTCCTCCATCGGCAATTCTGTGGTCAACACTTAAGGACAAAGGAAGTACCAGCCCAATTGCCAGTTCATCTCCTTTTACAACAGGTCTTTTTGAAATTCTGCCTACACCCAGTATTGCAGCCTGCGGGTAATTTATAACCGGTACAGCAAAGAGTCCGCCAATGCTGCCATAGCTGGTTATAGTAAAAGTTCCGTCTCTCATATCTTCAAGAGTAAGTTTTCCTTCCCGGGCTTTTGCAGAAATATTTTCAATTTCTGATGCAATTTTCTTTAATGAAAGCTTGTCTGCATTACGGATTACCGGAACAACAAGTCCTTTCTCGGTATCTATTGCAATTCCAATGTTGTAATATTTTTTGTAAAGCATAACTCCCTTTTCCATATCCATTTCCGAGTTCAATGAGCGGAATTTCCTGAGAGCCATTGCAGTAGCCTTGACTACGAAAGCAAGATATGTGAGTTTAACATCTTCAGAGGCAAGAATATCTTTGTATTTTTTTCTTATTCTGTCGAGTTCAGATATTTCGACCTCTTCAAAAACAGTCATATGAGCAGCATTATGCTTGCTTTGAATCATATTTTTTGCGATTGTTTTTCTCATCTGAGACAGGGGTTCGGTCTCAATTAAGTTTTCCGAAGACTCTGATTTTGAGAAAGACAATTGTACATAATCGGATTTTGTATTTTTAGTACCTTCCTGTGCAAATCTTGTAACATCTTCCTTTGTCACTCGGCCTGCGGGACCGGAACCTTTTATTAAATTGATTTCAATTCCCAAATCTTTAGCAATTGCTCTTGCAACAGGAGTTGTCAACGCCTTTTTATTTGAAAGTTCAATTGTGCCTTCCGGTTTAACACCTTCATTGCTTGCGCTTAGCACTGCATTATTTCCTGCAATCTCGAGAGTACCAACAACTCCTGCACCCTCTTCGACAGGTTCTTCCTTAGTTGCTTCGTCTATTGCTGCAATTCCGTTAACACCCTCAATATCTATCTCTACTAAAGCTGAACCCACATGAATAGTTTCTCCTATTTTACCAAACCTGGCTGCAATAACACCATTCTTTGGAGAAGGAATTGCCGCAACTACTTTGTCTGTTTCCATAGTACACAAAGGATCTCCCATCTTTACTGTCTGTCCCTTCTCCACGTGCCATTCGATAATTGTCCCCTCTTCCAGTCCTTCACCTATATCGGGAAATTTAAATATATATCTCATAATATTAATATTTTACAATTCGTTCAATCTCATATAGTATCTTGTAGGGATCCTGCATATAGTGGTGTTCACCTTTTGGAAGAGGAACTATAGTGTCAAAACCTGAAACTCTGGCAGGAGGTGCCTCGAGGTGAAGAAAAGCCTCTTCAATCGCAATCTGGCTGATTTCCGAACCAAGCCCAAACGATCTGGGACCTTCTGTTACTGTAATTATTCGTCCGGTTTTTTTTACCGATTTTGCAATAGTCTCTCTGTCTATTGGATAAATCGAGCGCAAGTCGATTAATTCTACGCTTATTCCTGCTTCTTTTGCCATTACCATGGCTTTTTGAACTTCACGGATCATTGCTCCGAAAGAGACTATTGTTACATCCGTCCCTTGTGATATAACACTGGCTTTTCCAAGGGGAATTGTATATTTTCCCTCTGCAACTTCTTGTTTTATGGCACGATAAAGTCTTTTAGGCTCCATAAAAAGTATTGTGTCATTACTCTCAATTGCAGATATCAGCATACCTTTTGCATCGTGAGGAGTAGAAGGTGCTACAACCTTCAACCCGGGGATGTGCCCGAATATTGTCTCCATGCTTTCGCTGTGATGTTCAAGCGCATTTATTCCGCCCCCGTAGGGCATCCGGATTACCATAGGAGTTTCAAACATTCCTCTTGATCTGTTTCTCATTCTCGAAGCATGGCTAATTATTTGGTTGAAAGCAGGATAGATAAACCCGCAAAACTGCATTTCAACAACAGGACGCAAGCCGGCAACAGCCATACCTATAGCAGTTCCAACAATTCCCGATTCTGCTAGAGGGGAGTCAAAGACTCTTTGGGCACCATACTTTTTCTGAAGTCCCTCAGTAATACGAAAAACACCTCCCTCGACTCCGACATCCTGACCATAAACAATAACATTATTGTCTTCTGCCAGTTTAATATCCAATGCATCATTGAGTGCACTGACCATATTCATTATTTTCATTCTCTTTTCTTTTTTGCTTAATTACTTAACCTTGGTTGTTTTCCACTGAAGAAATTTGTCATATTGCCGCTCCTGCTCCTTCAAATCGTCAGGGGTATCTGCATAGAGAAACCTGAACACATCTTCTTTAGGGTAGGGGCCATAATTTTCGGCTTCAACAAATTGTCTGTCAACTTCTTCTTTAAATTGAGGTACGATTTTCTCCTCATCTTCATCGCTCCAAAGTTTCCTGGCTTTCAGATATGCACCAAGTCTTTTGAGAGGATCCTTTATGTCCCATGCTTCTTCTTCCTCTTTTGTCCTGTATTTAGTAGGGTCATCGGATGTTGTGTGTGCACCTTTACGATATGTAACAGCTTCAATAAGTACAGGTCCTTCACCATCAAGGCACACTTTTACAGACTCTTCAATCGCTTTATACATTGCAAAAAAATCATTTCCGTCTACTCTTATGCCTTTGACACCATATGCAACAGATTTAATGGCAAGGGATTCAGAAGATGTTTGCATTCGGGTAGGAGTAGAGATCCCATACTGGTTGTTTTGAATGATGAATATCACCGGCACTTTCCAGACGCCTGCAAAATTAATGGCTTCATGAAAGTCGCCTTCAGAAGTTCCTCCGTCTCCAACAAAACCGAATACAACTTTTTTCTCTTTTTTGTATTTTACTGCATACCCGATTCCTGCAGCATGAAGAAGCTGTGATGCTATGGGAACGCTTATAGGCAGCGTGAATTTTGCATTTTGAAACTTTGATCCGTCTTCATATCCCATAAAATAAAGAAACAACTCTTTTAAAGATACTCCCTTTGCCAGCATAGTTCCCATTTCCCTGAATGCCGGAACCATCCAGTCATTGTCGCCAATTATTGCACCAGCTGCACCCGAAATAGCCTCCTGACCATAATTGGGAGGATATGTGTAAATTCTTCCCTGACGCTGATATGAAACAATCTGAAGGTCTGCTGTTCTCGCAAAGAGCATATCCTTGTATGCTTTTACAATGCGATCGTCGCTCAAAACAGGCATCCAGGCTTTGTTGATGACCTTTCCTTTGTCATCCATAACCTGAAATGTTTTTTTGGTGAGTGGATTATATTCGTTAAACATTTGATTTTTTGATTTATTAATGAAAGTTTATATTGATTATTATACTAACACATAACATTAAATTTTGTTGAAATGCGTCCTCAGTCGCTTCGCTCCCTCTGGCCGAATCGCCCTCGTCAATTAGTTGGGAGTGTTAAGTG
>AMFJ01007941.1_pt1 | contig 16508 bp, 29 predicted proteins | sample 427208 | NCBI WGS metagenome assembly AMFJ01 (sample SAMN02954298, study PRJNA114691) | groundwater metagenome | biome: aquatic; feature: subsurface aquifer; material: sediment; isolation source: subsurface aquifer sediment | place: USA: Rifle, CO | collected 2008-08
AGTCGGTGCTGGTGTTGTTTCGAAGATTATTGAGTAAATTTTGTGTTTTTGGCCCCCGTCTAGAAATATGATGGGGTGATTTAGTCGACGAAAGTTTTTTAATTAAAAGATAAAAAATATGTCAGCTGTTATAAAAAAGAGTCAGAGAATTCGTATTCGTTTGAAAGCATTTGATCATCGTTTAATTGATCAAGCGACACATGAAATTGTTGAAACCGCAAAGCGTACTGGCGCACAGGTTCGTGGACCAATTCCGCTGCCTAATCGCATTGAGCGATTTACTGTTTGTACATCGCCAAATGCTGACAAAGATGCGCGAGATCAGTATGAGATTCGTACTCATAAGCGGTTGCTTGATATAGTGCTTCCAACAGATAAAACAGTTGATGCGCTGATGAAATTGGATTTGGCCGCTGGAGTTGAAGTCCAAATTAGTGTTGATTAATAATTTTGGTAGTTGCAGGTTCAGCCTGCCATTATAAAGGTTTAATAAAATGACGATTGGTTTGATAGGAAAAAAATGTGGCATGACTCGAATATTTTCCGCTGAGGGTAAAACAGCCCCAGTAACAGTTATCGAGGTGTTGCCAAATCGTATTGTACAAATAAAAAATAAAGAAAAAGATAACTACTGCGCCATTCAAGTTACCACAGGAGCGAAAAAAGCTACCAAGGTAAACAAAGCATTAGCCGGTCATTTTATCAAAGCGAATGTTGCTGCTGGTGATGGCTTATGGGAGTTCCGTTTAGCAGATGATGAGTGCAAGGATTTGACAGTAGGCCAAGAGTTTAAGGCTAATCTATTTAAAGAAGGCCAGATAGTTGATGTTAATGGTGTAACAAAGGGTAAAGGATTTGCTGGTGTAATTAAGCGCCACCATTTTTCTGGCGGACCAGCTAGTCATGGTAACTCTTTATCGCACCGTGTCCCAGGGTCTATCGGGCAACGTCAAACCCCAGGTCGAGTATTTAAAGGCAAGAAAATGGCAGGACATTTGGGTTGTGTTAATCGCAGCATTCAAAGCCAAAAAGTAGTTAAAATCGATGATGAACGTAATTTAATTATGGTTAGAGGCGGAATTCCAGGAGCTCCAGGCGGTTATGTTGTAATAACACCTGCAACTAAAGAAAAAACAAAAGGAGGCCGGGATGGAGCTTAAGTTATTGAATTTATCAGGAACTGGTTCTGTCGGCGCAGTTGAAGTGGCAGATAAGGTTTTTGCCAAAAAGTTTAATCAAGATTTGGTTCATCAGGCTGTCCAAGCCTATCGAGCTGGCGGGCGGGCTGGTACCAGAGCACAAAAAAGCAGATCCGAAGTTAGTGGTGGTGGCGCCAAACCATGGAAGCAAAAAGGAACGGGGCATGCTCGTGCTGGTACAATTCGCAGTCCAATATGGCGTAGTGGTGGTGTTACATTTGCAGCTAAGCAAAGAGATTTTTCGCAGAAGATTAACAAAAAAATGTATTGTGGTGCCATGTGTTCTATTTTAGCGGAATTAGTGCGCCAAGATAGATTGGTATTGGTGGATGATTTTACTGTTGCTAGTCAGAAGACCCGTGATTTAATAAAGAAGTTGAATGAATTAAAACTTAAAAAAGTTTTGATTGTGGTGGATAATATTGAGCCGAATTTATATTTAGCCACGCGTAATTTACCAACTGTAGATGTGTGTGATGTAAGTGATGTTAATCCAGTAAATCTAATCGGCTTTGAAAATGTTTTATTTACTGTGCCAGCGTTAAAAAAGGTTGAAGAGAGATTGGTATGAACAAAGAGAAATTAACGAAAATTATTCTCGCGCCTTGTATATCAGAAAAATCAACTGGCATAAGAGTTGACCGCCAATATGTGTTTCGTGTGCGAAGTGAGGCTACTAAGCCTGAAATAGCCAAGGCGATTGAATTTTTATTTGATGTCGATGTTGATGCTGTGCGCGTAAGCAATGTGGGCGGTAAGAGGCGTAGATTTGGTAATATCCAAGGGCGACGCAAAGACTGGAAAAAAGCTTATGTTACTGTAAAAGAAGGGCAAGCGATTAATTTGGGTGGGGCTTAACTTATGGCGCTTATAAAAACTAAACCAACTTCTCCGGCAAGACGCTTTGTTATCAAAGTTGTAGGTGCGGATTTGCATAAGGGCAAGCCACATGCTCCGCTTTTGACATCTAAACAACGAGGTCGTGGTAGCGCGCGCAATAACATGGGTCGACAAACTGTCAGACATCATGGTGGTGGTAGCAAAAGATTTTATCGTATGATCGATTTTAAGCGGGATAAAGATGGTATCGTAGCCCGTATTGAACATTTAGAGTACGACCCAAACCGCAGACCATATATTGCTCTAGTGGTATATAAGGACGGCGAGCGACGTTATATTATTGCACCAAAAGATGTGAAAGCTGGTGATGAAATAATGTCCGGTCCTGACGCAGCTATTAAACCAGGAAATTGTTTACCATTGCAAAATATTCCAGTTGGTACAACAGTGCACTGTATAGAAATGAGGCCGAAAAAAGGCGCACAGTTAGCGCGGACAGCTGGAGCTTCAGCGCAAATTGTTTCTCGTGAAGGGGAGTATGTAACTTTGCGGTTGCGTTCAGGAGAAGTTAGGAAGATTTTGGCTGTATGTAGAGCGTGTGTTGGAGAAGTATCCAATGCAGAACATAATTTACGCTCTCTGGGCAAAGCAGGTGCTTCGCGTTGGCGCGGTATTAGACCAACAGTTCGCGGTGTTGCTATGAACCCTGTTGATCATCCACACGGTGGTGGTGAGGGTAGAACCTCTGGAGGAAGACATCCAGTTACTCCTCATGGTCAACCAACAAAGGGATATCATACACGCCATAATAAACGTACTAATTCGATGATTATTCGTAGTCGTCATGCTAAGTGAGGATTAAAACGTGCCACGATCGGTTAAAAAAGGGCCTTTTGTCGATGCTCATCTACTTAAAAAAGTAGAGGTAGCGCAAGACTCTAAAAGTAAGAAACCAATTAAAACTTGGTCGCGTAGATCAATGATTATTCCAGATATGGTTGGATTAACTGTTGCAATCCATAACGGAAAAGATCATGTGCCGATTTTTATTACGGAAAACATGGTTGGCCATAAACTTGGCGAATTTGCGCAGACCCGTACTTTCCGAGTTCATTCGGGAGAACGAAAGGCGCAGAAAGAAGACACAAAAGCAAAAGATAATAAAAAATAAATTCAGCTCCGAAGGAGCAAATTTGAAGTTATAATTAATTAAACAATGGAGTCTGTTCAGAAGCTCGTTAGGCTGAGACAGAAAACATTGATTTTCGAGAACCGCAGCGCAGCATACTTTAGTAGGTATGTGAGCAGCGGATCGCAGAAAAGCAATGTTTTATGGCCAGCATAGTAGAGTTTATGAACGGCTCTAAGTGGAAAACAATGGAAACGATAGCTAAACATAAACATGCGCGCTCTTCTGCACAAAAAGTGCGATTGGTTGCTGATCAAATTCGTGGTTTGAAGGTTGATCGGGCATTTGATATTTTGAATTTTAGTACTAAGAAGGCTGCATCTTTAGTAAAAGAAGTTTTAAAATCAGCAATAGCTAATGCCGAACATAATTTTGGTGTAGATATTGACGAATTGAAGGTGGCGCGAGTTTTTGTTGATGAGGCTACTAGAATGAGGCGTATGCACGCACGTGCTAAAGGGCGAGGTTGCCGCATTTTAAAGCGAACTTGTCATATTAATGTGGTAGTTTCTGACGGCAAGAGGAATTAGGCATGGGTCAAAAAGTAAATCCAGTTGGTATACGATTAGGAATTGTTAGGGATTGGACATCCACTTGGTATGCAGATTCGAAAAAATATGCTGATTATTTGAATGCGGATATCAAATTGCGAAATTATTTATCTAAAAAATACGCAGGAGCTTTGATTAGCCGTATTCAAATTGAAAGGCCAGCAAAAAATGCGCGTATTACAATTTATGCCGGAAAACCTGGTATAATTTTAGGTAAGAAAGGTGGAGATGTTGATGCATTGCGAAAAGAATTGGGGAACATGCTTGGTATTCCAGTTCACGTCAATATTGAAGAAATTAAAAAAATAGACTTAGATGCAAAATTAGTTGCAGAGAGTATTGCGCAACAGTTGGAACGCAGAATCATGTTTCGTCGTGCGATGAAGCGTGCGATGCAAAATACTTTGAAAGCCGGTGCTTTAGGCGTAAAGGTTAAAGTTAGTGGTCGTTTAGGCGGGGCGGAAATTGCGAGAGTTGAGTGGTATCTTGAGGGGCGTGTGCCATTGCATACTTTCCGTGCTGATATTGATTACGCACTTGCTAAAGCCAGCACTACTTATGGAATTATTGGGGTAAAGGTTTGGATATTTAAAGGTGAAAAAATAGGTAAAACTGTTTTGGCAGAAGAAGCGCCACAAGTTGTGATTGATGAAAAGAATTAAAATCAAATAATAAGTACGAAGGCATAACCTTCGATAATTGAATTTAGACGCTAAGACAAGCAGAGTATAATTATGTTGCAACCAAAAAAGACAAAGTATCGTAAACAATTCAAAGGACGTAATCGTGGTGTTGCTACTCGTGGTGCTGCGATAAGTTTTGGTGAATACGGTTTAAAAACGGCTGAGCGTGCTCGCATTACTGCTAGACAACTAGAGGCAGCACGACGCGCTATTACGCGTCATATTAAGCGTGGTGGTAAGTTGTGGATTCGTATTTTTCCGGATAAACCAATTACCAAAAAGCCACTTGAGGTTCGTCAGGGTAAAGGTAAGGGCCCAGTTGAGTATTGGGTAGCTTTGATTCAACCAGGGAAAATTTTGTTTGAGTTAGAAGGTGTTACCGAGGAGCTGGCACGAGAGGCTTTTGTTCTAGCAGCGGCCAAATTGCCAGTTAAAACAGTATTTGTTGTGCGGACGATAATGTAATGAAAGCAAGTGAATTGAGAGTTAAAACAACTGATGAACTAGTTGCTGAGTTAGAGGCTTTGCAAAAAGAGCAATTTAATTTACGTATACAAAAAGGTGCAGAAGAAGCGCCGCGTCCGCATAATTTTAAAAGAGTGCGTCGTACGATTGCGCAAATTAAAACCATTTTGAATGAGAAAACACGAGAAGGGCAAAGGTCATGATTAAAAAGGGTAAAAATGTCCGTACCTTACGCGGCAGTGTAGTCAGCAATAAAATGGATAAAACCATTGTAGTGTTGGTGGTGCGTAAAATTAAACATCCACTTTATGGTAAATATATAAAGCGCTCGACCAAGATCCATGCGCATGATGAGAAAAATATTTGTAGTGAAGGGGATGTAGTGATTATTGCAGAATCTCGACCAATTTCTCGTACTAAACGTTGGAAGTTGCAAGAAGTGGTTGAAAAAGCCATCAAGGATGGTAGTCAAGAGTAAAATATGTTCCCCGCTATGAGCGGGTTCAAGGGAGAGAAACGTGAGTTCTCTTTACGGATTGAGTTAGGAAATTTATTTTCCTGAGCGAAGTCAAACAGTTAAATTTGTGTTATGGTGGATGGAGAGTTTTGATGATTCAAGTGCAGACAATGTTGAATGTGGCCGATAATAGCGGAGCTCGCCGAGTCATGTGCATTAAGGTGTTAGGTGGCACAAGAAATCGTTATGCTGCTATTGGAGATGTTATTAAAGCTACGATAAAAGACGCGATTCCCGGTGGCAAAGTAAAAAAAGGTGAGGTGTTGTTTGCATTAGTGGTTCGCACTAAGACCGGTGTGCGTCGCGACGATGGTTCATTAATTCGTTTTGATGATAATGCGGTTGTTTTATTAAATAATCAAATGCAGCCTATTGGAACTCGTGTTTTTGGTCCAGTAACACGTGAACTTAGAAATGAAAAGTTTATGAAGATTGTGTCACTTGCTTTAGAAGTGCTTTAGTTTTATTAATTTATAGAGTTATTTGAGAATGCTTTTATGCATAAGATAAAAAAAGGCGATGAAGTTATAATATTAACAGGCAAAAGCAAAGGAGTGCGAGGTAAAGCTTTGCGTGTTATTGAAAAGGGCCAAAAGATCGTGGTTGAAGGCGCTAATTTAATAAAAAAGCACATAAAACCCAATCCAAACACCAATACCCAAGGCGGCATTGTTGAACGCGAGGCTCCATTACACATTTCTAATGTGGCTATTTATAATCCAAGCACGAAAAAGGCTGATCGCGTTACTTTTAAAGTTTTAGAAGACGGGAAAAAAGCCCGTTGTTTTAAATCCACTGGAGAATTTGTTGAAATTTAATGGTAGTCGCAGGGTTTAGCCTGCGTAATGTGAAAACTATGACAGCAAGATTTGAAAAAAATTATCATGACACGATTGTAAAGAAATTGATGAAACAATTTAATTACAAAAGTGTTATGCAGGTGCCAAAAATAACCAAAATCACTCTTAATATGGGTGTTGGTGAAGCAGCGGCAGATAAAAAAATCATGGCCAACGCGCTTGATGACCTAACTAAAATTGCTGGACAAAAAGCAGTAACAACTTTGTCGCGTAAGTCAATTGCTGGGTTTAAAATTCGGTCTGATTGGCCTATTGGTTGTAAAGTAACTTTGCGCGGTAAGCGCATGTATGAGTTTTTTGATCGTTTAATTACAATGGTGATCCCGCGTATTCGCGATTTTCGTGGCTTTAGTGCGCGTTCATTTGATGGTCGTGGTAACTATAGCTTGGGTATCAAAGAGCAGATAGTTTTTCCTGAAATTGACTACGATAAAATAGATGCTCTACGTGGTTTAGACATTACTATCACCACAACAGCGAAAACCGACGAGGAATCTAAAGCGTTATTACGTGCTTTTGGGTTCCCACTAAGAGAGTTGAAATAAAGGGGTTGTATGGCAAAAACATGTATGATTGCTCGTGAAACTAAGCGTCGCGCTCTTGTGCAAAAAGCGCGAGGTAGGCGAGACGAATTGCGTAAAACTATTAAGAGTCCAAGCGTAAGTTTCGAAGAAAAAATGGTTGCAGTGATAAAGCTTAATAAAAGCCCACGAAATGAAAGCCCAGTTCGTGTGCGTAGTCGCTGTCAAATGTGTGGTAGACCGCGTGCTGTGTATAAAAAATTTGGTTTATGTCGTATCCATTTGCGTGAAGCAGCAATGCGTGGCGATGTGCCTGGGTTGGTAAAAGCTAGCTGGTAAATAAAAGGTATTAAATTATGAGTATGAGTGATCCTATAGCTGATATGTTGACGCGGATTAGAAATGCGCAGGCTGTGAAAAAGCCTGATGTTTCTATGCCAGCTACAAAACTTAAAGCAGCGGTGGCAGAGGTTTTAAAAACCGAAGGATATATTTTAGATTATAAAGTTGAATCAGTTGAAGGAAAAAAACAGCTAATGCTGAGTTTGAAATATTATCAAGGAAAGCCGGTTATAGAAAACATTCGACGCATTAGCCGTCCAGGATTACGTGTTTATCGTGATAAAAACAAATTGCCACAAGTTATGGGTGGTATGGGAGTTGCTATTATTTCTACTTCAAAGGGAATAATGAGCGATCGTGCAGCACGCCTTCTTGGTGAGGGTGGTGAAATCTTGTGTAGTGTGAATTAAGGAGGTTGGGATGTCGCGAGTTGCAAAAAAACCGATAGTTATCCCAGCTGGGGTTGAAGTCAGCATCAGCGGTTCAGAAATTAAAATTAAAGGACCGAAAGGCACTATGCAATTGCATTCTCTGGAAATTGTCAGTGTTAAAAAAGAGAATAACGAGATTGTATTTGCACCCAAAGATGGTGTTGAAAATGCCGACGCATTGGCTGGTACGATCAGAGCGTTAGTAAAAAATATAGTAGATGGCGTTACCAAAGGTTTTGAGCGTAAATTAATATTAATTGGTGTTGGTTTTAAAGCCCAAGCTCAAGGTAAGGTTTTAAATTTATCTCTTGGTTTTTCGCATCCGATTAAATTTCCAGTTCCAACCGGAATAACGATCGAAACCCCAAGCCAGACAGAAATTGTTGTAAAAGGTATAGATAGACATCTTGTTGGTCAGGTAGCTGCAAAAATTAGAGCTTTTCGACCACCAGAGCCTTATAAAGGAAAAGGTGTCAGATATGAAAATGAAGTTGTAGTGAAAAAAGAGGGTAAGAAGAAATAATGGATAAGAAAGAGGCGCGTATGCGCCGGTCTAAAAAAACCCGAGCAAAAATCAAAGAGTTAAGTGTTCCGCGGTTGAGCATATATCGTACGCCGCGACACATTTATGCCCAACTGATTATGCCTGACGGTAAGGTGGCTGCTAGTGCATCTACGCTTAATGCTGATATTAAAAAAGATTGTGTGTATGGTGGCAATATTAAAGCAGCAGCTATAGTTGGAAAAAACATAGCTTTGCAAATTAAAAAAATCGGTATCACAAAGGTAGCTTTTGATCGTTCCGGATTTAGGTATCACGGTCGCGTTAAAGCACTTGCTGATGCTGTACGTGAACAGGGTTTAGAAGTCTAGGAAATAAAAAAGATGGCAACTACAGAAAAGAATACATCGGCTGACGCATTACAAGAAAAATTAGTAGCAATAAAGCGTACTGCTAAAGTAGTAAAAGGTGGTAGAATTTTTGGTTTTTCTGCTCTGGTTGTGATTGGTGATGGTAAAGGAAGAATTGGTTTTGGTATGGGTAAGTCGCGTGAAGTTCCAGCTGCAATTCAAAAAGCTATGGAGCATGGTCGACGAAATATGTTCCGCGTTCCTTTAAAAGGCCATACTATTCAACATCCAATGATCGGTTATCATGGATCATCTAAAGTTGTGATGCTTCCAGCTAGCGAAGGTACAGGGTTGATTGCGGGCGGTGCAATGCGAGCCGTGTGTGAGGTTATCGGTATTCGTGATATCTTAGCCAAATGCATTGGTTCCAGAAGCCCTGTGAATGTTGTGCGCGCAACACTGAAAGCGTTGACTGAAATGACAACCCCCGAAGGCATTGCTGCAAAACGTGGCCTTAGAGTTGAAGATATAATGAAAAAGTAATTTATGACTGCAAATAAAAAAAAATCAAAACAATTAAAAGTGACTTTGGTGAAAAGCACTAATAAAAAATTGAAGAGCCACAAAGCGTGTGTTCATGGTTTGGGGTTACGCCGTATTGGCCAAACCGTTGAGCTAGAAAACAACCCTGCAATTTGTGGTATGGTTTATAAAGTTAATTATTTATTGAAAGTTGAGAAAATATAAATGCACCTCAATACCTTAAAACCAGCTGTTGGATCAAAACAAAAATTAGTGCGTGTCGGACGCGGCATGGGTAGCGGCTTAGGCAAAACATGCGGCCGTGGTCACAAGGGTGCGAAAGCCCGTTCCGGTTATAGCCGTAAAAGCGGTTTTGAGGGAGGACAGCTGCCTTTGCAACGTCGTTTGCCAAAATTTGGTTTTAGTTCTTTAAGAGCCAATGAAACAGCAGAAATACAATTGCGCGATTTAAGTAAAATAAAAGCCAAGCGCATTGACCTAGCGGAGCTGAAAAAAGCTAATTTAATAGGTAATGATGTTAAGCGTGCTAAGGTTATTTTGGCTGGTAACATTGAAAAAGCAATTACATTAGTTGATATTAAAGTGACAGCTGGAGCTCGCAAAGCGATTGAAACAGCTGGCGGAAAGATCGAAGATCGGCCAATAAAGAAATAGCAATTATGCTCCAAAGGAGTCTATGCTTCACCAGCCCAGCCTAAGGCTTGCGGGAGAAAAATAAAATCGATAGCCCAAAGGGGCAAAAGGCTTCATCAGCCCAGCCTAAGCCGCGCTTTTTGCGGCGCAGGGCTGGGTAGAGATAAAATAAAAAAGTGACAGCTCTGAAAGAGCGAGATTGAAGTATAATAAAAACAAGCGGTTGAATTTTTAAAATGGCACAACAAGGTATAACTGGAGCAAAGGGTGGTTTAAGCGAGCTAAAGCAGAGGCTGCTGTTTTTGTTGCTTGGAATTCTTGTTTATCGTATCGGTTCTCATATTCCAGTTCCAGGAATGGATCCACAGAGATTAGCTGATATATTTAATCAGCAAAAAAACGGACTCATGGGTTTGTTTAGCATGTTTTCTGGAGGTAATTTAAAAAGATTTACGATTTTTGCTTTAGGAGTAATGCCGTATATTTCTTCTTCTATTATTGTGCAGCTATTTACTTCAGTGCTGCCACCACTAGAACAACTGAAAAAAGAAGGAGAAAGTGGTAGACGTAAAATTAATCAGTATACGAGATATGGCACGTTAGCACTTGCATTTTTTCAGGCATTTGGTATTGCCAAGTGGTTGGCTAGTTCTGGTTCGGTATTAATTCCAGGGCCTTATTTTTATTTTGTTACAACGATAACGCTTGCTACTGGAACCATGTTTTTAGTATGGCTCGGTGAGCAAATGACAGAGCGTGGCATTGGTAACGGAATTTCAATGCTGATTTTTGCTGGAATTGTGTCCAGTTTTCCGTCTGCTGTGGTGCAAGTGATGGGGCAAGTGCGCCAAGGGCAGATGCAGGTCATATCCTTATTTTTGTTATTAGCGATAGTTGTTGTGGTTACAGGAGTGGTAGTTTTTATTGAGCGTGGTCAACGGCGAATCACCGTGAATTATGCCAAAAGGCAAACTGGCAGAATGCTTTATAATGCTCAAAGCAGTAATTTGCCGCTTAAAATAAACATGGCGGGGGTAATACCGCCAATTTTTGCTTCAAGTATTATTATGTTCCCTGCGACTTTAGCGCAGTGGTTTGGGCAAGGCAAGGGAATGGAATGGTTGGGCCAAGTTAGCGTTCTTTTGTCGATGGGACAACCGCTATACATGATTTGTTATTCTGTAGCGATAGTTTTTTTCTGTTTCTTTTATACGGCGCTGGTTTTTAATCCGAAGGAAATAGCAGAAAACTTGAAGAAATCTGGGGCATTTATTCCTGGAATTAGGCCAGGGGACAACACTGCATCGTATATTGATTTAGTTATAACGAGGCTGACGTTTTTTGGAGCGATTTATATCACTTTGATTTCACTGTTGCCTGATGTGTTGATGTTTACGTGGCATATACCGTTTTATTTTGGAGGTACATCGCTTCTGATCGTGGTTGTGGTGTTGATGGATTTTATGGCGCAGGTACAAGCGCATATGCTGTCGCATCAGTACGATTCGATCATGAAGAAATCGCGCCTAAAGGGCGGCGGTATGATGATAAGATAGATTTAGTTTGGTTGCTGCGTTTGACAAGAAAAGTTAAGCTAAGCTCATCAATGATGTGGTGATTTGTAAATAATTTAGAGAGATTTTATGAAGGTTAGGGCATCAGTAAAAAAAATGTGTCGCAATTGCAAGATTGTTCGTCGTAAAGGCGTGGTTCATGTTATTTGCAAAGACGCTAAGCATAAACAGCGACAGGGGTAATTTAACTGTTTGACTTCGCCCGGGAGGATAGCTTGCGCTTCTCCCCCTTGGGAATTCCCCATGGCTTTGTTCACGCAGCAAGCTGTGTTGGATATATTTTAAGATTTCAAATTTGAATCTTTTTGTTATGTAAGTGTAATAATATGATTCAAAATTGATTTTAATTTTGTTTAAGGGTATTCTGTACGCCCTTAAGTTTAAGTTGTAATAAAAACATAAAGATGGAGTGTTTTAATGGCACGTATTGCGGGTATTAATATTCCGGTGCATAAGCACACAGTGATTGCGTTGACTTCTATTTTTGGTATTGGGAGACAGCGTTCGCTTGATATTTGTAAAAAAGCAAAGATTGAGCCAACTCGTAAAATTAAAGATTTGACTGAAGCAGAGGTTGAAGCTCTGCGTGTTCAAGTAGGTAAGTTTACTGTCGAAGGAGATCTGCGTCGTGAAGTTGCTATGAATATCAAGCGGCTTATGGATCTTGGGTGTTATCGCGGAGTTCGTCATCGCCGTGGTTTACCTGTTCGTGGGCAGCGTACTAAAACTAATGCGCGTACACGAAAAGGAAAAAGAAAGGCAGCAGTAACTTTGCAAAAGGCTCCATCCAAAGGATAATTTAGAACTTTAAAAGTAGAGAATTTGTTATGACAACACCACAGCGTGTTCCAACTAAGAAAAAAGCAAAACGTAATATCGTTGATGCGATCGCATATATAAGCGCATCTTTCAATAATACAATAATTGCTATCACCGATAAGCAGGGAAATGTTTTAGCATGGTCATCAGCTGGAACGTGTGGTTTTAAGGGATCACGTAAGAGCACGCCATTTGCTGCTCAAGTTGCCGCTGAAAAAGTTGGAATTATTGCCAAAGAATACGGTGTTAAAAATTTGGAGCTTTATGTTAAGGGTCCGGGTCCAGGTAGGGATTCTGCTGGTCGTTCGCTTAATGCTCTCGGGTTCAAGATAATCAACGTTACTGATAAAACACCATTGCCTCATAATGGGTGTAGGCCGAGAAAAAAGAGAAGGGTATAGGTTAGAGTGTTTTAGAAGTCCTAGGCAAATCTAGGGATGAATTTAATTAAAAAGATTTAGAGGATTTATCAGATGGCAAAATATATTGGTCCAAAATGTCGGTTATCACGTCGCGAAGGTGTTGATTTGCAGCACAAGAGTAGAGCGCGTTCTTTAGATTCAAAATGTAAAGCTGAAACTCCCCCCGGCCAATTTGGCGATCGCGCTGGTAAAAAACCAACAGATTATAGCGTCCAGCTGCGAATGAAACAGCTAATTAAGCGTTATTATGGGATTTTAGAAAAGCAATTCCATAATTATTATAAAACCGCTGATCGTCGCAAAGGATCTACGGGTGAAAATTTAATTCGCTTGCTTGAATCAAGATTAGATAATGTTGTGTATCGTTTGGGGTTTGCTGCAACGCGTGCTGAAGCTAGGCAATTAGTTGGGCACAAAGCGATAACTGTTAATGGAAAAACCGTAAATATCCCTTCATATTTGGTAGAAGCCAACGATGAAGTTGCGATTAAAGAGAAAAACAAGAAGCAGAGTCGTATTTCTGCTTCTATTGAACTCGCTGAAAAAGGTGTAATTCCAGAGTGGTTAACTTTAGATAGCGTAAAAATGAGCGGTATATTTAAGCGTTACCCAGATGTTGGCGAATTTCCACCAGAATTTAAGGTTCACTTAGTTGTTGAGCTTTACTCAAAATAAAGAGGTTAGAATGCAGGATATTTATCATAGTTTTTTAACGCCACGCGTTATCCAAGTTAAGAAAATTAGCCCTACTAGAGCTGAGATAGTGCTAGAACCTTTTGAGCGTGGTTTTGGGCACACACTTGGCAATGCTTTGAGGCGTATTTTATTGTCTTCTATGGAAGGTGCTTCAGTAGTTGCAGTGCAGATTGATAATGTATTGCATGAGTACAGCACTATTGAGGGAGTACGTGAAGATGTAGTTGATATCATACTAAACTTAAAAGGGGTTTATTTTAAAATGTATGGTCGTCGTGAAGTGGTGCTTGAATTACGTAAAGACACCCCAGGGCCAGTAACAGCAGCAGATATAAAATTAGAACACGATGTTGAAATTGTAAATCCGGAGCAAGTAATTGCTAATATTTCTAGAGACGGCAAATTAAGCATGCGGATTACAGTTGCTTTGGGTCTTGGTTATCAACCAGCGGTTACACGTATCCAAGAAACTGAAGGAAAGGGCAATACGGTTGGTAAACTATTAGTTGATGCATCTTTTAGTCCGGTTTTGCGGGTAGCTTATCATGTTGAAAATGCTCGTGTCGAAAAGCGTACAGACCTTGATAAGTTGGTTATTGACTTAGAAACCAATGGCACTTTGGATCCTGAAGAAGCAATTCGTGCTAGCGCTACAATTTTGCAACACCAGCTTGAAGCATTTGTTGAGCTACGCAAGCCAGAAGAGCCAAAAGAAGAAGAAAAAAATGACGAGATGAATCCGTTATTAATGCGAGCGGTTGATGATTTAGAGTTGACAGTGCGTTCTGCCAACTGTCTTAAAGGAGAAAACATTTTCTTCATAGGTGATTTGGTACAGCGTGATGAAAATAGTTTACTTAGAACTCCAAATTTAGGTAAAAAGTCGTTAAATGAAATTAAAACGGTTTTGGCTACTAGAGGCTTATCTTTAGGTATGAAAATAGAAGGTTGGCCACCACCTGGTTTGGAATTGCCTGTTATGCAGCCTGAGGCTGAGATTGATATAGAAGCTGAGACAGAAAAAGAAAAAGTCACAAAAAAATAAAAAAACAATTGGTATAAAATTATGCGCCATCGTAATAGCGGTAGAAATTTAAGTCGTACTGGAAGTCATAGAAAGGCCATGTTTCGTAATATGGCTGCTTCGCTGTTTAAAAGCGAGGTAATTAAGACTACTTTAGCTAAAGCCAAAGAATTGCGTTGCATAGCAGAGCCATTAATTACTTTGGCGAAAATCGATTCGGTAGCGCATCGACGTTTGGCTTTTGATCGTTTGCGTGATGATGTTGCCGTTGGCAAATTATTTACTATTTTGGGGCCACGATTTAAAGCTCGTCCTGGCGGGTATTCACGCATTATTAAATGTGATATTCGTGCTGGAGACAAAGCACCAATGGCGATTGTTGAATTATTGGATCGTAAATCGGAATCAGAAGACTAATAAAAGAAAGCTGTTTCAAACAAAAAACCCCAGATTTCTGGGGTTTTTTATATGTGTATCCTAGATCAAAACGGGATATCATCATCAATTGGAGCATGAGAGGTTGTTGCACCGCTTGTTGCTGGAACATCTGCGTCAAAATGATGGGCAACATGCGCCTCAGAAGAGTCATGATGTGATGGCGTGTGTTTTTCTTTGCTGCTACCGCCACTAGAGCGGCTGTCGAGCATGTGCATTTCATTGGCAATTATTTCAGTAGTATATCGTTCCATACCGCTTTTATCTTGCCATTTACGTGTGCGTAGCGAACCTTCAATATATATTTTTGAGCCCTTGCGCAGGTATTCGCCGACAATTTCAGCCAAACGATTAAAAAAAACTACGCGGTGCCATTCGGTGCGATCTTGCATTTCGCCAGATTGTTTGTCTCTCCAGGTTTCGCTGGTGGCCAATGAGACAGTAGCAACGGCACTACCACTGGGGGTGTATCGGACTTCTGGGTCGTTACCAAGGTTTCCAATTAAAATTACTTTATTTACTCCTCGAGCCATGTTATTTCTCCAATAAATTTTATCAATGTGCCTAATATATTAACAGTCGCCTTTATTCTACCTACTATTTATTATTTTTGCATCCCATTTGTTTCCCCCGTATTGGTATATACCGTATTGATTTTAAAAAATATTTTTCGAGGCTATTGCAATTGGAGCTTAATTGGTCGGTAGCCGTTGGCCCGAAGTATTGACGCAAAATTAAAACAAGTAAATCTATTGCCCGAAGGGCTAAAATCTTGATATTACCGCGTTGCTTGCCCCAAGCACCGCGATTCGCGAACAACGCGAATTTTAGGCTGAGCTATCAGACTATGTGGTTTCGGATTGCAATCTCACATTAATATCTTGTCACTTTTTCAGTAATGAGTTAAATTTTATTTGTATACGGGGCGTGGCTCAGCTTGGTAGAGCACTGCTTTCGGGAAGCAGTTGTCGGAGGTTCAAATCCTCTCGCCCCGACCAAGATTGAATTGCTAAAATAAGAGAGAAGAAGCTATAATTGGGCTGCTTGTTGTTTGAAGCTTAATTCTAATTGCCGAATAAATATGTTAAAAAATAAAGCCAAAATTTTTAGACAGATAATATTAACTGGATTGATTATTGGAATAACCGGTTGTGCTACTAACACCGGGCCCGTAGATCCCCAAGATCCTTACGAGCATATTAACCGTAAGATTTTTGATTTTAACATGGCGGTTGATCGTGCCCTCTTTCGACCGATAGCAAAAACTTATGATGTAGTGCTGCCCTGGCAGTTGAAAAAGGGGATACATAACGTTTTTGGCAACATTGGCGATGTTACTTCAGCGGCAAATGAAATTTTGCAGTTAGATTTTCCGCAAGCGATAGCTGATCTTGCTCGTGTGGTTATTAACACGACAGTTGGGCTTGGTGGTTTATTTGATGTAGCTACCCATCTTGGGTTGGAAAAAGATACTGAAGACTTTGGCTTAACTCTAGCGCATTGGGGTTCAAGAAATACCCCGTATATTGTGCTGCCATTTTTGGGGCCATCTACGATAAGAGACGCTGTCGGGTTGCCGGTAAATTACCTCTTGCTAAGTCCGTGGGGTTACATTCAATCGTCAGAGTTGGCTTATGGCAGCGCGGGACTGTACTTTATCCAACGTCGCGCAACATTGTTGATAGGCGATAAGGTAGTTGATGAGGCATTCGATCCATATGTGTTTATACGTGATGCGTATTTACAACGCCGAGAATTTTTAATCAATGAAAATGACATGCGCACAGTTGAGTATTATGTGGATGACAAAGGGGTCAAACATCGTAAAACGCAGTCTTTGCAACAAAGCTGCATTATATATTAAAGAATAAGTCCAGCTCCGCAGGAGCAAAAGGCTTCACCAGCCCAGCCT
>AMFJ01002967.1_pt1 | contig 16483 bp, 22 predicted proteins | sample 427208 | NCBI WGS metagenome assembly AMFJ01 (sample SAMN02954298, study PRJNA114691) | groundwater metagenome | biome: aquatic; feature: subsurface aquifer; material: sediment; isolation source: subsurface aquifer sediment | place: USA: Rifle, CO | collected 2008-08
ATCCACTGTCGTTCATTATTGCCTCGAAAGAAAACAAGCAAATCAAAAAGTAAAAAATTAATTTTTGAAATAAAAAAAGACCCCTGGAGCACATTATCGAACTTATCAACATAAGTTCAGATTCTGTGTCTGGGGTCCCGTACCGCTTTGTTAAAACGGAATTTTTTGCTTCCTAATGGTTTCTATTTATGAAACAAAGTCAGGAAGTGAGAAGGCTAGACAAGGTTGTTGTAATAGTTTTTATCCATTACTGTTTTCTCCTTGTTTTCCTCTGTTTCCTCGTTTACCTTGAGCATAATCATTTTAGCTAAGAATAAGCCAGAAGCAAGAAAGATGACCAAGGAAAAAATTGTTATGGCTAGGTGTATTTGCATCCAATCAAATGCTGCGTATCTCAATGTGAGTAACCCTCCAGTGCTGAGATGAAGTATTGTTGCTACGATACATGCGAGTAGATGTTTTTTGGGGGTGTGGAATTTTACAGCTTCATAGTAGATGTAGCCCAGCACGGAAACAATAATTACAAAATATACATATTTCATTTCCTTCTCCTTTGTAATGTGAAATAACTGCTTAGTTTTTGGTTTGTGGTATACTTAAAGCATACCGATATATAATAATAGCACAATATGATGACAAAGTCAATAGACCAGTCAAATACCGCACTATTGAGCCACATTTTGGGGGTGGATTTTGGGACCTCAAAAATTGGTTTGGCAATTGCTGACAATGAGACCAAGATGGCCTTTGCTTATGATACGCTGGCCAATGATAAATCCTTTCTTGGAAAATTGAAGGAAATCATTCAAGACAAGTGCGTGCAAGTGATTGTGATTGGAATGACTGAGCACCAAAAAGACGAAAAAAGCGCCGAGGAGAAAATGGCCTTTGCAAAAATGATCGAAAAAGAAACTGGAGTGCAAATTGTATTTCAAGAGGAAATGTTCACCACCAAGATGGCTCAGGCCAACATCAAGATGCGAGGTGGCAGGGATATTGCCAAGACGGACGATCAAGAGTCGGCTCGGATAATCTTACAATCTTGGCTCGACAAGACAGCTTTCTAGGCTGTAGCGCCCTAGCTTCTCAGGAAAACAAAAAAACAAAACTAAAAAGCTAATGCCTAAGAAGCTAGCCTGAAGGCTATGCATTTTTGGCTAATATGATATACTTAAAGAAGATAATTTAATCAATATAACAATATTAAAGAAATGGATCAGCAACCATATTTGTCGGTGGTTATTCCGGCATATAAAGAAAAGGAAAGAATCGGAAGCAATCTTTTGGAGATTGAGAAATTTTTGTCAGACAAAAGTTTTGAATACGAAGTTATTATCGTTGTTGATGGTTCTCCCGATAACACTGCTGAAATTGCAAGAAATTATTCAAGCCAGGTTAAAAATTTGAGAGTTATTGATAATAAAGAAAATCACGGAAAGGGTTTCGTTGTTCGACAAGGACTTTTGGAGGCAAAAGGAAAGTATGTTGTCTTTTTGGATGCCGATGGTTCAACTTCGATCACTCATGTGGAGAAATTTTTGCCAGAACTTGAAGCCGGATATGATCTGATTGTTGGTTCAAGAAAGATCAAGGGAGCTTTCGTGCAAATTCATCAGCCGAAATATCGTGAGTTCATGGGAGAAGGTGGAAATTGGCTTATTCGAATCGTGCTTGGACTTTGGAGCTATCCTGACACACAATGCGGATTCAAAATGTTGACAGGCCAAGCTGCGCACGAGGTTGCGAGTCGCATGGTTGTTGATCGATTCGGATTTGATTTCGAACTCATCATTCTTGCGCACGAACTTGGATTCAAGGTCAAGCAAATGCCAGTAAGATGGCTCAATGAAGAAGGTAGCACTGTTAGCTTGACTGGACCAAATGGATTTATTCAGGTCTTGATTGATCTGTTCAAAACAAAGGGTCGTTTGATTGCCGGAAAATATAACATCAAGAAAATAAAATAATTTTGCTGCGGCATTTTTAGGGTAAAAATAAAAAACCAAAAAATTAAATACAAAAATATTGTGAACATCAACATTGACAATTCAAAAGAAAATGATGGTCCAATCAAAAAAGCAGATGTTCTTCCAGCTTCAGAATTGAGACAAGACATTGTTTCGGGCGATTGGGTTGTTATCGCGACTGGTCGCGCTAAGCGTCCGGATGAATTTGCAAATTTTCAGCGCACGCAAGATGACAAGGGCATCGAAGGTTGCTTGTTTGAAGATCCAGTGGCTAGCGGTCAAGAAAAAGATGTTTTGATCTATCACAAAGCTGATGGCGATTGGACACTTCGAGTTTTCCCAAACAAATATCCAGCCTTTTCGCTTGGAAAATCAAAGCACTCTTTGTCTGAGGGACCATACACTGCAATGAGCGGAATTGGATATCATGAAATTGTAGTGACGCGTGATCATTATCGTCAGTTGGCCTTGATGGAAAACATGGAAATTGCTGAGGTTTTTGATGCATATCAAGATCGATTTCTTGAGCACATGAAGAAAAAAAGTGTAAACTATATTGCAATTTTTCATAATCATGGAAAAGAAGTTGGCGCTTCAATCCCTCATCCTCATTCGCAATTGATGGCAATTCCGGTGGTGGCGCCATATGTAAAATTGGAATTGGATGGGGCTCAAAAATATTACAAAAGCAACAAGGAGTGCGTATATTGCACAATAGTTGAGTACGAGAGAGAAGACAAGAAAAGATTGGTTTTTGAAAATGATCAGTTCATTGCATTTTGTCCCTTTGCGTCGCGCGTGGCATTTGAGGTTCATGTGATGCCGAAATTTCACAGTCCATATTTTGAAAGAATCACGGATGATCAAAAGGTGAAATTGGCTGAAGTTTTTGGCAAGGCGATGAAAGCAGTCTATGGAGCGCTTCAAGACCCGCCATATAATTTTTATATTCACAGCGCGCCATGCGACGGAACGGATTATCCTCATTTTCATTGGCACATTGAAATTTTGCCACACACTGCAACTTGGGCAGGATTTGAATTGGATACCGGAATTGAAATTTCAACCTTGCAACCAGAAGTGGCAGCTGAATACCTCAGAAAACAATTATAAAATTATCCGTTAACGAATTCACGAATTAAAGCATTGAATTCGTTAATTCTTTAATATGTTAACCTTGAAATATTGAATTTTTATTGTTATGCATGATTTGATTATAAATTTCTTTTCGAATTTCCCTAAAGAATTGGCAACATTTTTGATTGCCTTTATTCCAGTAACAGAGCTTAGGGCTTCGATTCCTTTGGCACTCAAAGTCTATGGTCTGAGTCCTTTTGCTTCGTGGTTCTATTCCGTGGCTGGGACATATTTTGTGATGGTGGTGATTGTTTTGCTTTTAGATCCAATTGCTAAATTGCTTTCGCGGTACATTCCTCTTTTTGAAAAGTTTTTCAATTGGCTTTTTGAGCACACCAGAAAACGGGCAAATGGAAAAATGGAAAAATATGGAGAATGGGCAATTTTTATTTTGGCCGCCACACCGATTCCGCTTTTGGGAGGATTGACTGGTGCATTGGCTGCTTTTGTTTTTGATGTGCCACTTAAAAAATCCTTGCCACTTTTGCTTTTTGGAACCATGGTGGCTGGCGCGATTGTTTTGATGGTGACTTTATATTTTTAATTAAATACTCATATGGATATAAAAGAGCTAAGCAAGCGAGCCTTAGAGGTTAGGGGGAAGTATGCCATTTTTGAAAAAGAAAGATATGGTAGAGCCTGGAATAATTGTGATATCATGCAAGGTTTCGTGGGAGATGTGGGTGATCTGGCGAAGCTTGTTATGGCGAAGGAAGGCATTCGTGGTGGAGAAAATATTGATGAGAAATTGGAACATGAAATTGCAGATTGTTTGTGGAGCGTGCTGGTTCTTTCTGAAAAATATGGGATTGATTTGGAAAAATCATTCACACAAACCATGGGGGATATTGAGAATAGACTTAATAATTTATAGATACGGATATGAAACTGATCGTTGGAAATTTGAAAATGAATCTTCTTACTACTGCTGAGCGAGATCGATATTTGGAATCTTTAAAAAAGGAGTTAAAAGGAAAAGAATTTCCAAATTGCGAACTTGTTGTTTGCCCCCCAGCTGTTCATCTGGAAGCATTTGCTCAGAAAATTGAAAACAAGAATTTCTTTGTTGGCGCACAAAATATTTTCTGGGAAGACAGAGGATCTTTTACGGGTGAAATTTCAGCTCCAATGGTGAAGAATGTGGGAGCAGGATTTGTGATTGTTGGTCACAGTGAGCGAAGGAAATATTTCGGAGAGACAAATGAGATTTTGAAGGCGAAGGTTAATGCTGTTTTGAATTCAAATTTAATCCCAATTTTTTGTGTGGGAGAAACTTTGGAGGAACGCCAAAATGGAAAAACGACTGATGTGATCATCAATCAAATTCACGAAGGACTTGCAGCTGTGCCCGTCTCCAAGATTGCAACAGTTGTGATTGCCTATGAGCCTGTTTGGGCAGTTGGAAGTGACACTGTGCCAACAAGCGATGAAATCATGGCAGTCAAAATTTTACTCAAGAAGATTTTTGCAGATACTTTTGGTGTGCCGGTTTCCGAAAAAATGAGAATTTTGTATGGAGGAAGTGTCAAGGCTTTGACGGTTAAGCAGGTGTGCATTGATCCTGGGATGGATGGGGCCTTGATTGGAAGAGAAAGTTTAATCCCATTGGAATTTGTGAAAATTGCAGAAATAATAGATAAACAAAAAATATAAAAGCTAAAAGTAGGAAGTTCAAAAAGCTTTATGGGCTTGTGACTTTTGACTTTATGGACTAATAATTATGATAACTTCAGTAAAAGAAATTCTCAAAAAAGCACAGGAAGGTGGATATGCGGTTGGCGCATTCAACACGACAAACATGGAAACAACCAGGGCTATTGTTGAAGCTGCTAAGGAAATGAAAAGTCCGGTCATTATCCAAATTACAGAAAAAACCATGGATTATGCTGGAGGCCGTCAGATTTTCAATATTGTGAAAAATATGGCTGAAATGTATGCGCCTGAAATTCCAATTGGAATTCATCTTGATCATGGAAAAAGTTTCGATATCTGCAAGAGATGCGTGGAGCTTGGTTTTACATCTGTAATGATTGATGGATCTAGGAAAAATTTTTCTGATAATGTTTCTGTTACGAAAAACGTGGTGGAATTTGCTCACTCGAAAGGAGTTGATGTTCAGGGGGAATTGGGTAGTGTTCCATATATTGGAGAGATGGAGGCTGGTGAAGTTGATTGGGATAAGTATATGACCGATCCGGATGAGGCAGCTGAGTTTGTCCAGCAGACTGGAATTGATGCTCTGGCAGTTGCCATTGGAAATGCTCATGGTTTCGTCAAAGAAAGAAGTCAGCCAGATTATGAAAGACTTTCAAAAATCAGGGAAAAAGTTTCAGTGCCGATTGTTTTGCATGGAGCTTCTGATTGGGAAAATGGGCGAGTAAAGGAAGCTGTGGCTAATGGAGTTAGCTGTTTCAATGTTGACACTGCAACGCGTGTAGCCTTCGTTAATAGTATTATTAGAACTGTTCACAAAAAAGAAGAGATTGCTTTTGATATTCGAAAAATTCTTGGTGACGCTCAAGAAGAGGTGAAGAAAACCGTGGCTCAAAAAATGAACGACTTTTGCAGTGCTGGAAAATGTGTAATGCCAAAGGAATCAAAAATTGAACATAAGGTGAAAGTTGAATCTTCTGATGCTAACGAGGAGTAAAATATATGTGCCTAGCCTTTCCAGGTAAAATCGTCTCTATTGAAAATCAGCAAGCAATTGCTGATTTTAAAGGTATCCAAAAGAAAATAAATATTTCATTGGTGGATGTTGAGGTGGGAGATTTTGTGACAGTGCATGCCGGGTTTGCAATTCAGGCACTTTCTGCTGACGATGCTTGGGAGATTATCAAGGAATTTGAAAAAGCTGATGAAATCAACAAATGAAATTATTCAAAAAATTCATGATATTGCTAAAGAAATAAAAGGCAAGGTGCATATCATGGAAGTTTGCGGAACGCATACTCAGGCGATCAGTCATTTCGGTATTCGTCAGTTGATGCCAAAAAATGTGATTCTGGCAACTGGTCCTGGTTGTCCTGTTTGTGTGACAGCGCAAGAGGATATTGATGCTATTGTGAACATCGCCAAAGCTGGAATTCCAGTGGCAACTTATGGCGACGTTCTCAGGGTGCCTGGATATTATGGAAGTCTTGATGAGGCGCGAGAGAAAGGCGCCAAAGTTTTCGATGTTTATTCAACAGAGGATGCGCTTGAACTTCAAAAGGATTATCCCAATTTGGTTTTCTTTGGTATGGGCTTCGAGACTACCACGCCAATGACAGCTTATGCTATCAAGAAAGGTTTGACTGTATATTCAACGCATAAATTATTTTTACCGGCCATGCACGCGCTTATTGATCGTCAAGAGGTCAGGATTGATGGATTCTTGAGTCCTGGTCATGTTTCCACAATTGTTGGAAGCAAGCCATATGCAAGCTTGAAAGTTTCTCAGGTGATCACTGGATTCGAAGCACTTGATATTTTGGTTGGAGTTTATATGCTTCTTCGTCAGATTGTGGAGAAAAGAAAGGATGTTGAAAATGAATATCGAAGGCTGGTAAAATTGGATGGTAATAAGAAGGCGCAGAAAATGATCGAAGATGTCTTTGAGATTGGAGATGGAAATTGGCGCGGATTTGGCATAATTGCCAAATCAGGCTTGGAAATAAAAAAGAAATATGAAAAATTTGATGCCAAGAAAAAATATACTGACATTATTTTGAAAATGGATTTGAAAAATTCTCGCAAGTTTACTGGTTGCAAGTGCGGGGAAGTCATTCGTGGATTGATGAATTCTCAGAAGTGTCCACTTTTTGGCAAATCCTGCACACCCGAAAAACCCTATGGACCATGTATGGTTTCTCAAGAAGGTGCTTGCAATGTTGCGTTTAGATATAATGGAAGGGGTTAGTTCGCTTCCGCAGAATGAAATTTTTTGAAAAATCCTCCTCGCCGCTCCTTCTTTTCTAGTTAAAATTTTCCCTCACTCGACACAATCAATGGAAAATTTTAAAGAAAAGAAGGGCTTGCTCAAGCAAGGAAAGTATTTTTAAAAAATTTATTCTACGGTCGCTCACATTTTTATGAAAAAAGACGAAAAAAACGAAGTTGTTGAGCTTGAACAAGGTGGAGGCGGACAAAAATCCGCTGAGCTTATCGGAGCTATTCGTGGAATTATTTCCGACAAGGGAAAATGGAAAAATCAAATGGATGATGGCGCGACTTTGAAAGTTGGAAATCAACATTTGGTTTTCACGACAGATGCATACATTGTCGATCCACTTTTTTTTCCAGGCGGGGACATTGGGAAAATTGCGGTTTGCGGAACGATCAATGATCTTGCCATGATGGGCGCTGTCCCGCAGGGATTATCTTTGTCTATGGTTATTGAAGAAGGTTTCCCAAAAAAGGATTTACTTCAAATTTCTAGTTCGATTCAGAAAATGTCACATGAGGCTGGCGTGCCTATTGTGACAGGTGACACCAAGGTGATGCCAAAGGGTAAGATAGATAAGATTGAAATCACCACAGCTGGGGTGGGTCTGGCCAAAAAAATCATCTCAAATGGAGGAATCAAGATTGGTGATGTGATCATTTCATCCGGAGATTTGGGCGAACACACGGTGGCACTTTTGTCTTCAAGATTTAATTACAAGACAAATTTGAAAAGTGATTCGAAAACTTTGCACCGCGAAATCAAGGAGGTTGGAAATTTTTTACATTCTGCAAAGGATCCAACTCGAGGTGGGCTTTCGGCAAACTTGATTGAAATGGCAGAGAAATCAAAAGTTAAAATTGTGCTTGAAGAAGAATTGCTTCCATATAAAAAAGAAACTTTTGCGTTGGCAAACTTGCTGGGGCTGGATGTTTTTTCTTTTGCTTCAGAGGGAAGATTTGTTGGAGCGGTGGCTGAAAAAGATGCACAAAAAGTTTTGAAAATTCTCAAAAAATTCAACAAGGAAGCGAAAATAATTGGTTGGGCTGAAAGAGGTAGTGGATTACACCTAAAAACTGAACTCGGATCCCTTCGTCGAATTGAAATGCCTCGCGGTAAATTAGTCCCGAGGATTTGTTAGTAAATAAAAGAATAATTGCCCAAAGGAAATTCCTGCGTCACCATGCGGGATTTTTTTGCTTGTATAAATTCCGTGTGATTCCAGGATTTCGGACATGATTTTATTATTGGCCATGCCACCGGAGAAATACACAGCTTCTAGCTTTAGGCTTTTAGTTTTTAGCTTTACAATTTCAACGAGTCCGTCGGCTATGTATTTTTGAGCGGTAGCGGCAAGGCGGCTCTTGTCTTTATGTAGATTTTTAATTAAATATTTAAATAAATAAGTCGTATTTAAAATAAGCATTTTATTTGAAATTTGGATTTTTTGATTTGGAATTTGCTTGGAAATTGGAAATTGTGAATTGGAAATTACAAGCTTTGGCTTGAGTGTATATGGGTTGGTTGAATTTTTTTCAAGAAGCGCAATGGATCCATGTTTGGAGAGTCTTTCATTTTTGGAAAATCCAAGCAGAACTGAAACTGCATCCAGAATGCGGGCCGTGCTTGATGTTTCAAGGCAGTTGAAATTTTGCTCAAGTTGATTCCAAAGTACCTCGAATTCATTTTCTGGATAATATTTTTTCACAAAACTGAAAACGAAATCTTTTTTAGCTTTGTCATTCCCGTGAAAACGGGAATCCAGGTTTAAATGCAGGTCTGGATTCCGGGTCAAGCCCGGAACGACATGGGAAGATGGATAAATTTTGGACAGTATGGATATTAATATTCTTGCAGGTTCTTGAATTGCCTTTTCGCCTCCAATTAATACTTGATTTTCAAGATGAGCCACTCTTTTTGCCTGAAAGCTGGATGTTGAAAGTTGAAAGCTGAAAACCTCTCCACCCCAGATCTTACCATTGAGTCCAAACCCTGTCCCGTCGCAAGCAATACCTAGGATAGACTTCAGGTTATGGGTTTCAGATACAATGATTTTGTCGCCTATGGCTGAAAAAATGTGGGCAATGTGGTGCTGAATGGGAACATATGTTGCTTTATATTTTCTTGTCAAATCTTGAGCGAGAAGTGTGGTGTGGAAATTTGGGTGAAGGTCACTGATGATAATCTCCGGTTTTATTTTGTTGTCTTTCAGAAACTTGAAAACTTCTGTTCGAAATTTATAAAAATTTTCCTCTTCTAGCAAGTCTCCGAAATTATGGGAAAAATAAAGAACCCCATCCTTATAAACAGAGAAATTCCCAGCTGATTCTGCACCCAGGGACAATATACTCTTCTCGTTTGCTATTTTTAGTTTGAATTCTTCCATGTCTAAAGTGTACCATTATCAGAAAAAATGTGCTAAGATATGAAGTATGATGATCTTTTATTGAATACAAAAACAAAACAGATATGGAAGAAACAAAAAAACCAAAAATTGCGATTGTGTCTTTGACATCTTGCGAGGGATGCCAATTTGCCTTGCTTGATTTGGGAGAAAAATTCTTGGAAGCCATGGGGCAAGTTGAAATGATTGATTTCAGGCTTCTTGAAGATGAAGAAGATGCTGGCGAGCCAATTGATATTGGTTTTGTGGAAGGAAATCCAATGACTGAGGCTAACAAGAAAACTTTGCAAGAACTTCGAAAAAGAAGCAAGCTTTTGGTGGTAATTGGGAACTGTGCAGCCATGGGAGGAATTCCAGAAATCAAAAATTACCACGAAGAAAAACAAACCATAAAGCATGTCTACAAATATATTCAAGGTATTGAAAATGAAGAAATTCAGGAAGTGGATAAATTCGTGAAAGTTGATTTTACTTTTCCTGGTTGTCCAATAACGGGAGAGGAATTTTTGAAATATTTTCCGATACTTTTGGAAAATGTGAAAATTGGAACCGAACTGCCAAAAATTCCAGATTCTCCAGTTTGCGTGGAATGCAAGAAAAAAGGAAATCGTTGCTTGCTCTTGGACAAAAAGCCATGCTTTGGTCCAATGATTATTGGCGGATGCGATGCAGTTTGTCCCACTGCAAGAATGGGATGCCAGGGTTGCAGAGGGCTTCGTCCAACTGGAAATGTGAAAGCCATGAAAATGACATTGAAGACGATGATTTCAGACGAAGAATTCGAAAATACCACGGAAATTTATGGTCTCAAGGATGATATTGCGGAGTGGGAGGCTAAGAATTCAACAAAACAATAATATGCAAATAAAAATAAATCATATTGCGAAAATCGAGGGACACACTGGCTTCATGGCTAGCGTGATCAAGGGAGATGTTAAAAGTGCCAAATTTGAAGTGCAAGAGGGGATTCGCTTGATCGAGGGAATTTTGATCGGCAGGCACTACAAAGATATGCCGATTATCGCGCAGAGAATCTGCGGGATCTGTCCAGTGGTTCACAATTTAACCTCAATCAAGGCTATCGAGAATGCGATGAAAGTTGAAGTGAGTCAGGAAACTGAGAAATTGAGAAAGATCATGGAGCATGCCCAGTTCATTCATTCTCATGCGCTCCATCTTTTTTTCTTGTCGCTGGCTGATTTTTTGGATATTGAAAATGATCTGGAATTAGTTAAAGAATATCCAGAAGAAACCAAAAAAGCGGTTAAAATTCGCGAATATGGAATGGAATTGATCAAAGTTATTGGCGGACGTGTTGTGCACCCTATGGCAAATGAGATTGGCGGATTTAAAAAAGTTCCAACTCCAGATGAAATAAAACTCTTAATAGTCAAGGCTGAGGAGACACTACCAATCGCAATGGAATTGGCTGAATTTTTCAAAACAATAAAAACACCAAATTTTTCCAGGCCAACGGAATATATCTCCCTTAAAACTGAAGGCGAATATGCGATTTATGATGGAAGCGTGGTCTCAAACAAGGGACTTAATATTTCAGCGCAAAAATTTGAAGATAATTTTCATGAGTTTCAGCGTCCAAAAGAAATCATCAAGCGCGTGATGCATGACGGAAAAACCAGCTACATGGTTGGTGCAATCGCCAGAGTGAATAATAATCATGAAAAATTGAGCGTGAATGCTAGAAGATATTTGAGAGAACTTGATTTCAATATGCCAGACTATAACCCATTTCATAATGTTCTGTATCAAATGGTTGAGGTGATTCATTGCATTGAAAATTCAACTCAGCTTCTTCGCGATCTGGCTCACGCCGATCTTTCAAACGCTGTTACCAAGGAGTATGTGGTGCGAGCTGGATCAGCAGCTGCCGCAATTGAAGCTCCACGCGGAACTCTGTATTATTGGGTTGATATCGATGAAAAAGGCTATATTAAAAATGTGAACATAATCACTCCAACTGCTCAATTTCTAACACATTTGGAAGATGATATTTTAGCTTTTATTCCTGGAATTTTGGATAAAGATGAAAAAGCCATGGAGCGAAAAATGCGCGCTTTCATTCGGGCTTATGATCCATGCATATCCTGCGCAGTGCATTGATTTTTAAGAATTAAATTTTACCATTATGCATGATTTTATGTTGGCCAAGGAGATTGTTAATGATATAATGAAAATAGTTAAAAGTGAAAAGCTTTCGCAAATTGAAAGTGTGAAATTGGAAATTGGGCAAATCGCCTTGGCCCATGATGGACATGATGAGCATGTCGAAGATATTAGTGTTGATAATTTGAAATTTGGAATCAAAAATATTGCCAAAGGAACAATTTTAGAGCGAACAAGATTTGACATTAAAAAAGTTCAAGGAGAACATTGGCATTTGGTTAGTATTGATGGGGAATAAATAATATTCAAAATTGGAATATTAAATTTTTAATAAGCCACCATGACTAAAATCAAAAAAAACAAAAAAGGTTTCACTTTGATTGAGCTTTTGATTGTGATTGCCATCATTGGCATTTTGGCAGGAATTGTTTTGGTTAGCACGAGTTCTAGCAGGGAAAAGGCAAAAGATGCTGCAATTATTTCTTCAGCAAAATCTCTGATGCAGGCTATTCAAATGGAAGCTGTTTCAACCGGCAATTATGCTCCCTACAGTAAAGGTTGGGTTAAGGGCGTGGACGATTGCGATACTTATTTTAGTGGAGTTACCAATGGCCAAGCCATAGTTGTTGCCTGTAAAAGTATGATTAAAAATATTGGTGATAATACATCCTTTGATTGGCAGTATGATTATAGGATTCTTATTGTTGCTGGTGGTGGTCCTATTGCTGGTGGTAAATATCCAAAACTGACCATTATGCCTGTTTTGCCGGGGGCTAAAAAAATTTATTGCGTAGGATCTAATGGCGGTTCATCAAAAGCAACTAATCTGGATGGTTCTGATTCTGATTGTGGTGGTGGCGGTGTTCATGCGTATCAGTGTTCTGGTTGTTATTCTGATCCTAATGGCGAGAAAAGCTGATAAAATTAAAATCAGAAAATTAAATTTTTAATAAATTGTCATGATTAGGACTATAAAAAGCAAAAAAGGTTTTACGCTTATTGAACTTTTGATTGTGATTGCCATTATTGGCATTTTGGCAGGGATTGTTTTGGTTAGTACTGGAAGTTCAAGAAAAAAGGCACAATTAGCCAAAGCCTTGTCTACAATGAAATCAATTTCAAATGCTGTAAATATGTGCATAATAAATGGTGGAAACTTGGTGGCTCCAAATGATAACGGAACAGGTGGGACACTTATCTGTAGTACTGGGACTGAAGTTCTTCCAAATATTTCCGATACTGATTTTATTTATTGCGGGACTACTTGTGGCATTTGGTATAAGACCTCTAATGGCTATGCAATTTCAATGTATTCTGATTCATATCCAGGCGGTAGAACTGTAATTATGTGTGGAGAAAATGTTGTTTTCAGTAATTGGACAGGATTTGGATTCACTTCATTTAATTTTAATTCTTCTGGGGGGAATAAGTGCGAAGTGCTTGTTAATAATTAAATTAATTTTTAAAATACCCAGTTAAATGGTGCGGATTACCGCAATTTCACAGGGCAAGAAAATATGTTGAAAGTCGCAATCAATGGTTTTGGGAGAATTGGAAGACCGTCACTTAAAATAGCATTTGAAAAAAAGGACATGGAAGTTGTTGCGATCAATGACCTCACTGATATTGAAACAAGCGCTCATCTTTTGAAATATGATTCATCATATGGAATTTGGGGTCGAAATGTTGATGTGGACAAGGAAAATAGCGAACTAATCATCGACGGAAAACCAATCAAATATTTTTCTGAAAAGGATCCCTTGAATTTGCCATGGGCAAAGCTTGGGATTGATCTTGTTCTTGATTGCACTGGAATCTTTTTGGATCAAGAAGGGGCTGGAAAGCACATCACAGCTGGCGCTAAAAAGGTTGTTTTATCAGCGCCACCGAAAGATGATGTGCCAGTATACCTTCTGGGAGTGAATGAAAAAGAATACAAGGGTGAAAACATTGTTTCCAATGGATCTTGCACCACAAACTGCTTGGCACCAATGATCAAGGTTTTGGACGATCTTTGCGATGTTGAACAAGGATTCATGACCACCACGCATTCATATACCAATGATCAAAACCTTTTGGATTTGCCACACCGTGACATGCGTCGCGCTCGCGCAGCCGGACTTTCAATAATTCCAACCACGACTGGAGCAGCCAAGACTGTGGGCAAGGTTATTCCTCACTTAAAAGGAAAGCTCGATGGAATTGCGTTTCGAGTGCCAACGCCAGTGGTTTCAATTGTGGATTTTATTTGCACCGTGAAAAATCCAAAAACTGTTGAGGAAATTAATGCGGCTTTTGAAAAATCAGCCATGGGAAATTTGATGGGAATTTTGGATGCCACCACCAAGGAATTGGTGTCTATGGATTATAAGATGAATCCGCACAGTGCCATTGTTGATCTTCCGCTGACGATGAGCATGGGAAATCAAGTTAAAATTGTTGGCTGGTATGACAATGAATGGGGATATTCAAATCGATTGGTTGAGATGGGGGAATTTATTTGCAAATAGAAAACCTTGCACTACTACAAAACTCCAAAATCCATAAAGATCAAATGCTTTATGGATTTTTTGCGTGTAGCTTTAATTTTTTAGTGATGATATAATCATGAAATCATACAAATTGGGGAATATTTAGGGTCTTACGCGATACTTGGTTCTTCTCGTTTATATTTTTGCTTCGCTTGTTTCCTTTCTTGACACGCTTCGCAATCGAAATACTATGATTGCTCGCTAAGAATTCACTGTCGTTCATTATAGTCTCAAAAGAAAACAGACAAATCAAAAAGCAACCCTTACTTATTAAAGTCATGTATTGCGTATTATTCAATATTTAAACAAAAATGATTACATAAAAAAATGCTTGAAAAAGAGCTGGAAAAACATTTTTCATTTTCAAAATTTCGTGCTGGACAAAAAGAAGTTGTCCAGAGCATTCTTGATGGAAATGATGTGGTGGCTTTGATGCCAACCGGGGGAGGAAAATCCCTCTGCTTTCAATTGCCCGCAATTTTGAGTGACAAAATTTCGATTGTGATCTCACCGCTGATTGCATTGATGCAAGATCAAGTTGATTCGCTTAATGCTAGAGGAATTTCAGCAACATATATAAATAGCGCGCTTTCTTTTGATGAAATTGATCAAAGAATGTTTGACATTAGAAATGGAAAAACAAAAATAATCTATATCGCACCCGAAAGATTCGGAAATCGAGAATTCCAAAATCTTTTTGCTGAGCTCGATGTGTATCTTTTGGCGGTGGATGAAGCACATTGTGTTTCGCAGTGGGGACATGATTTTCGTCCGGATTATTTGGCAGTGAGTCAATATATCGAACTTCTTAGGAATCGTCCAATTGTGGCAGCTTTTACTGCAACAGCAACTCCAGAGGTCAAAGATGACATCATTGAACGATTGGCATTGAGGGACCCACATGTTTTCGTGCGTGGATTTGATAGACCAAATTTGAAATTTTTTGTGCGAGAAAATCTCAAGAAAAAAGAAAGAGTTCAAGAAGCTCTTCGAATCGTGAAATCAATTCAAGGTTCTGGAATTATCTATGCAATCACCCGAAAGGAAACGGAAACACTGGCAAAATTTTTGAAAGAAAATGGAATCAAGGCAGTGGCATATCATGCTGGAATGACTGGCGATAAAAGAAGTCGAATTCAAAATGATTTCATGGAAAATAAATACAAGGTTATTGTGGCGACCATTGCTTTTGGTATGGGCGTGGACAAGGCTGATATTCGCTTTGTGATTCATGTTGGCATGCCATCAAGCCCTGAGGGATATTATCAAGAAGCTGGAAGAGCAGGAAGAGATGGTGAGAATGCTTTTTGCATTTTGCTTCACTCAAAAAGCGATGCCAGTTTGCACAATTTTTTCATCATGACCAGCAAGGGTGAAATGAAATCACAAGGAAAAGATTGGCTGGATTCAAAAAAAGTGATCGATGTGAAATATGCCAAGTTGAATAAGATGAAAGAATATGTTTCGCAGGATTCTTGCAGGAGGCTTTTGCTTTTGGATTATTTTGGCGACCCGGCAGTCAAAGATCATTCTGGTAATTGCAAAGGATGCGACATTTGTTTGAATTATAAATGGGAAAAATCTGCAGATATTGAAGCTGAAGGAAAGACAAAAAAAACTTTGACAAAGTATCGCCAGCCAAAAGCCAGTCAAAGTGATACGGTCATGGAAACAGTGAAGCTGTATCAACAAAAATATTCAGCTGTTCAAATTGCCAAAGCCAGAAGTCTTGGTGTTAGCACAATTTTCAGTCATCTTACTCGCTGGTACGGCGAAGGTGGCGCGCTGGATGTTTTTGATTTTGTTTCGCCCTCAGAAGAAAAGAAAATTTTGTCAGCACTTGAAAATATTAAGGGTGAAAAAAGATTGACCGCAATCAAAGAGAATGTAGGTGAGGATATTTCATATGAGCAAATAAGATTGGTTCTGATGAAGAGACAACTTGAAAAAAAATCTAAGGTTTAATTTATTTTTTTAAAAAAAATATGGAAGAAGTTCTCAAAAAACTCGAAGAGCAACAAATTAAAATTGATGCCATGTTTGTGAGTGTGGAAAAATTGCGAAAATATTTTCTTTGGACGCTCGTGGTAACTGTTGCGACCGTTGTTTTGCCTTTGGTTGCTTTGGCTTTTATTTTGCCCTATGCGATCAGTACAATAACAGGTACATATGGCGGTCTTTTGTAAAAATAATTTTTTAAACTTTATTAATATGGCAGTGGAAAATGTTGGAGAAAAATATATTTGCGCAGTTTGCGGAAACGAAGTTGAAGTAACTAATGCCGGTGGCGGAACCCTTGTTTGTTGCGGACAAGACATGGACAAGCAAGAATAGTCCTAAGGAGCTGTGTATAACTTAAAAAAGAGGCTTGAGAAAGCCTCTTTTTTTGTGGCTT
>AMFJ01026568.1_pt1 | contig 16478 bp, 16 predicted proteins | sample 427208 | NCBI WGS metagenome assembly AMFJ01 (sample SAMN02954298, study PRJNA114691) | groundwater metagenome | biome: aquatic; feature: subsurface aquifer; material: sediment; isolation source: subsurface aquifer sediment | place: USA: Rifle, CO | collected 2008-08
TGTTTGGCACGCGCGTATAAAATCCACGCGGCAATCGCAAAAATGAATCCGCCGTAATACACCATCCCGCCATGCCAGATTCTGAATATCTCAAGCCAATCAACAGAAAATTCTTTCCAAAACAAGAATACATAAAAAACACGCGCTCCTGCCATCGAAGCGATAAAAATAAGAAAAACCAGATTTAAAATGCTGTCAACATCGGCATTCTCTTTTTTCGCCTGATATAAAATCAAAATCATCCCCGCGATAAATCCTAGCGCAACCATAAGACCCCATGACTGAATAGTCAGAGCACCAATATGAAATTCAATTATTGGACCGTATGGCAACATAAATTCAAAAGTCAAAATTTAGCGATATCGATCAAGTTTTGACTTTTAAATTTTTAAGGAAATACAGCATTGCACTCATCCACAGAAACAATAATGTCTGCCTTCGTGATCGCTCCCGCCTTTTTACCGCAAATGAGACCACCTTTTACAAAAAAATTAGACGGAGTTCCACGAACCCTATAAAGATTTCCCACAGAACCATCCATGTCCAACAGCATATCAAAAGGCACGCTTTCCCTCTCTTTGTAAAGCTTCACCTCTTCTCGCCCTTCTCGCAGGTTTATTAGAATGACCTTTGCCTTATCTCCCATCTCCTGCGCAAAATTTTTCAAATCGGGCAGCTGCTCTGCGCAGAACTTGCACCATGTGTTCCAAAAAGACAAGAGCAATAATCCTTGGCTGAAATCGCTGGATTTTACCATGACACCGTCTGTATTCTCAAGCGCAAAGGGAGGAGCCTCTGTGCCAAGCTCAAGCGAATAGACTTTTTTTTCCTCTTTGAGCTCATTCGCGGTTTCCCTTTTGGAAAAATCATTTGTCAAAACATAAACAACAACAATCATAACAACAACCGCCATAATTGCAACGGCGGCAATAACATTTTTACTGTTCCTGTAACCCTTGTTTTTGAACCAAGCGTTGATTTTTTTTCTAAAGGGCAAATAGATCACGACAGCAATAACAAGGGCAAATATTATTATCGCGAAGATTATAATCATCAAATTTCAAATTATAAAACCTCTGTGTTAAAAATTTAGGTAATTGATTAGTATATCGGACTAAATTTGATTAATTTTATTAATTTTGATATTTGCCATCTGCAATTTATGTATATTATATCCTTTTTATAAAAAACAACAAAATCATCGCCCAACGCCTCTCCTGAAAAAGTACGCGCCGACAATCAGCATAGCAACGGCAAAAACAACGAGAAAACCAATATCCAGTAAAATAGGAAGCTCTGTCATCCCAATTAGCGCCCCGCGAATGCCGTCAACGCCATAAGTCAAAGGATTTAAAAAAGTAAGCCATCTTGCAGACTCAGGCAAAACATCTATGGGGAAAAAAGATCCTGAAAGAAAAGCAATCGGAATGAGAATTATCACCATGATCTGATTGTAACTTTTTGCTTTTTTAAAAACGGAACTCAAAACAATACCAAAGCCGGAAAATCCAAAAACGATAAGAAACATGAAGAAAACGCAGAATAAAACTCCTTCCACCCCTCTATTTGTTTTCATAAAAAAGAAAACTATAATTGAAAGGGAAACAAGAAGGGTCAAAACCTGCGTTGTGATCTCGCTCAAAATTTTTCCAACAAGTATTGAGTAGTGAGAAATGGGAACGACAAGAAGCTCCTTGATGTAGCCTTGCTTGTCGCGAATAATGGAAAATCCGACAAACATAGCGGCACCGATCGACATGACCGCAATGGCTCCCGGACCGAAAAAATCAAGATATTCGATATCAAGTCCAGGCATTTTTACAAATCTGTTCAAGCCAAATCCAATTATCAAAATACCCATCAATGGAACGATGATCGATGTCACAATAAGTCCAGGATCCGCCCAAAATTTTTTGAGCTCTCTGGTCCAGATTGTCGCTATTTCATGCCAACGCATACGCTTACAAATTTCGCAATAATTTCAACGAATTTGCACTAATTACAAATTATCAAATTTATAATCCGATAAGATTCGTCAAAAGAATCATAAGTTAGTTTTGTTGATTGTTAAATTTTTCTCCCGTATGATACAGAAAAACATCATCCAAAGTAGGCTCTCTTAAATTCAAAGATTTTATAACTGAAGGAAACTTGTCGATGAGCATTATAATCTCCACCACATGTTCTTCTCCGCACTGCACGGTAATACTGATCGTATTCTCTCTGATATTCATCTTTTCGACAAAGGAAAGCTTTTTCAACTCTTTCTCCAATTTGGGATCTCTCCTATCAAGTTGAACTTTAATCAAATCGCCCCCCAAAGAATGTTTGAGATTTTCCGGCGTATCCATCGCGACGATCTCCGCTTCATTTATAATTGCGACGCGATCGCAGAGAAAATCCGCTTCCTCAAGATAGTGCGTCGTCAAAAGAATTGTAACATCTGTTTTTTCGTTAAGCTTCCGTATATAATCCCAAATCAAATGCCTCGTCTTTGGATCAAGTCCGATTGTCGGCTCATCCAAAAACAAAACTTTTGGATGATGTATGAGTCCGCGCGCAATCTCAAGCCTCCTTTTCATGCCTCCAGAAAACTTGCCGACTCTCGTCTTGATTTCCGCGCCCAAACCAACAAGATTGAGAAGCTCATTTATTCTCTCCTTTATCTCTTCACGCGGCACATTGTACAAGCTCGCATGTGTAAGCAAATTATCGTAAGCCTTCAGATCCTCATCGAGAATAGTCTCTTGAAAAACGAGTCCGATGGACTTCCGCACCTTGAAAGACTCCTTCAAAACATCGTATCCGTCAACCAAAGCTCTGCCGGACGTCGGCCTAAGCAGAGTTGTAAGCATAGAAATAATCGTGGTTTTGCCAGCGCCGTTTGGTCCAAGCAATCCAAAAACTTCCCCCTTTTTTATATTAAAAGTCACGTTGTCAACGGCAACTCTGTCCCCAAATTTCTTCGTTAAATTTTCCACCACAATAGAATTCATATTAAGATGTCAAGTAAACGTCCATGAATAGTCCGCAAACAATACCCAAATAACAAAAGGGCGAGGATAGCCGAGCAATGCTTTGCTATAAATATCTATGTCCACTTGCGATTAGCGGGCAATCCGCAATCCATGTGCGCCTATTAGTTTGAAGTTTCGCATTAACAATCAAGAAAGCCCTTACTCGGGCTCTATATTATAAAAAATTATTTAAACATTTTTATTTTGTTTCTTTACTTTTTTTCTTTCCTGAAACTTTATTCAGTTCGTTTACAACTTTTGGTATATCTTTTTCAGAAAGACCATGGGACAGACAAGCCATTTCAATAGTTTCAAATGCCGCGGCGCCGCAGGCCATGCATCCCGGACCAAAAAATTTTGCCAAAACTTCGAAAGCCTCATCCCCATATGTCAATGCTTCCTGAATGGTTGTGTCCTTTGTAATTTTTGAAACTTCTTTGTTGGCATTATCCATAATAAAAACTTGAAAAATATTTGAAACTGATCCACTAATCACGCCTGTTTCCTCTTCTCTACTTTTCTCACCCTTTTCAAAAGATCCGAAACAGTAGTTCTTTCCAAAATCTTATTAAGCCTCTTCTGAACTTTTTCCCAAACACTCGTTAAAGCAAGACTTGAATCGCTTTCTACTTCAACCTCGGGCTCTCTCCTCTTTAGCTTGATAGGACCCTCAAGAACCTCTATAATTCTACGTAAGGTTATCTCCGAAGGTCTTTTCGCGAGCGAAAATCCTCCGCCATATCCTCTATAGGAACGCAAAATTCCGGCTTTTGCAAGCTTTTGAAAAATCTTATTTAAGAAGCTCTGGGGTATATTTTGCGCTTCTGAAACTTCAGAAGTCAAAACCGTCTTTTTTTCCGGCTTTCTCGCAAGATAAATCAATCCCCGAACTCCATAGTCACTTTTCTTCGTAAGCTTCATAAAAAGGTAAATTGGACCAAATTAGTCTACTATTAATTATATTCAATTTAGATAAAAAGTCAATAAATATAATCCACAGTCACTATAATTATGCAAAATATTAATTTTTACAAAATAACGGCATTCATCGGCGGTATGACAATAATGGCGGTTGAAATGGCGTCGTTTCGACTCATGGCACCATTTTTTGGGAACTCCATTATCGTATGGACAAACATTTTGGGAATAATAATGATTGCGCTCGCCCTCGGATATTATATCGGAGGAAAAATCGCAGATAAATACCCTAACCCCAAAATATTTTTCAAGATAGTAATAACGGGATCACTGCTAGTACTCGCCATTCCATTTTTTGGGAAACCACCGCTCGAGGTACTTAGCCTGTTCATCAACCATTCTTTAATTGGTTCTTCATTCGCGGCAAGCCTTGTGCTTTTTCTGATTCCATTTATTCTGTTTGGCACCATCAGTCCTTATCTGATAAGACTTTCCAACAAACTAGTCAAAAAAACAGGAAGCGTCGCGGGTACAATCTTTGCTTACTCAACCATCGGAAGCATAATCGGAACTTTCCTGCCAACCCTTGTGACCGTGCCAATTTTTGGTGTAAAAAGGACTATCATTCTTTTCGGAGCAATACTCTGCATAAATGCCGCCATAGGCCTCGGAAAAAAAACCTTCTATCTGTTATTGGTGCCGTTTCTGTTGACGGGGCTTTGGGGAAGTAAATTTACATCGCCAAGCACAAGGGATACAATCGCACAAGCAGAAAGCCCTTACAACTATCTCGAAATTTTCAAAGACAAATATGAAAATATGTATCTGATACAAAACAATGCCATGGGCATACAGTCCATGTACAGCAAAAATACCGTGTTGACACATGGAAAATATTGGGATTTTTTCAACATAATTCCAATCATTTCAGAAACTCAAAAACAGGACATCGCAATAATAGGTCTGGCCGGTGGAATCATCCCAAGACAATTTGATTATTTTTTTAAAAAAGAATACGACCTGCAGATAGACGGTGTGGAAATAGATCCTCAAATATCAAAGCTCGCGAAAGAATATTTCAAAATGGATTATCAAAATTTGAATATTATAAACCAAGATGGGAGAAATTTTTTGAGGCAAACTGAAAAAAAATACGATGCCATAATAGTAGACGCATATCACGAATTCTATATACCGCAACATCTAAGCAGTGACGAATTTTTCAAAATAACAAAATCCAAGTTAAAAGAGAACGGCGTAATAGCCATGAACTTCAACGCGGCGGACACGGAATCAGAAGTTTTTCAAAGATACATCGCAACAATAAAAAACAGCTACGAACATGTCGGTTATATGCATATTCCCGAAAGCTACAATTACCTGATTTTAGGAACCAACGCAGATGATGATATCTTAAGTCAGATTAAAAATATTGAAACAAAAGACCCAGAACTAAGAAAAATCGTAAATGACATAAAAAGAAACATGATTCCATCAAAAAAATCATCCGAAAAACTTATCACGGATGACTTGCCTCTATCAGAGATACTTATCGATAAAATGTATTTGGAAAATACTCCTTAGCTGTCGCCGCCTTTTATATTTTTGGCAATGTATTTTTTTGATTTCTGCCGCCATGCCGCAAAAAACGTCAGGACGCCAATGCACATAAATGCCGCAAGCGAAAAGCTAAGGAAAAAAACCTCATTAAGTTTGTTGAAAACTAAAACCGAAGCGACCAAAATCACCAGAAACACTATACATTTAAGAAAAGCCCTCGGGCGCTTTTCTTTTTTTTCAAAACCCTCGTTATACACGCTCAAATATCTTTTTTTAAAAACTGAAACCAGTATGGTCGGCAAAACAAAACCCAGTGCCGTTCCAATGACCAAAAACAAATCTATATTTTGAAACCAAAGATAAATTAAACCATAGCCGAAGATGGCAATGACAACAATGCTTAAGATAATAAATACAATCTTCTTTGTCTTTAACATAAAAGCAACAAACCCCAAAAACTAAACGCGAAGCTTTTCCTTCGATAAAACTTCAAAATAAGATATCACTGTTTATTTTAAATTTCGGATTTGTATCTACTGTTTTTCCTAAAAATCAAGCCTAGCGACCAACCCTTGGTTCTGACCTAATTAAGACGTTTCAGAACTTCCACCTTGACATCATCGTAACTAATTTTGCCCGCATATTTTTCTCCGTTTAAATAGAAAGTTGGCGTTCCCGTTACACCTGACTTTTTTCCGCTGTTTAAATCTTCTTCAACCTTGTCAGTATACGTTCCATCTTTCAACTCTTTTTCAAATTTCTCCATGTTAAGTCCTATCTCTTTTGCGATCTCTTTAACTTTTTCTATGTCTTTCAATTCGGAGGTACTCTCAAAAAGCTTTTCATGCATTTCCCAAAACTTTCCCTGCGCGCCCGCAGCCTCGGAGGCTTCTGCAACTTTTTGGGCCGTTGGATGCAGGTTCTTTATGGGATATTGGCGCATCACAACACGCAAATCTTTCGGATATTCCTCGAGTAACTTTTTAAAAATGTTTTTCTCCGCATAGACACACGCGGGACACTGATAATCACTGTAAACTACTATCGTAAGTTTGGGATTGTCCGCGCCACGTTTCCAATCTTGGTCATTAACTGGAATAGTCAAAGCACTGATGCCTGAATAATCTGTCTTATCTTTATCCTCTTCACCTATAGAAAAATAAACAGCAGCGGCAACCGCGGAAACTATAACCGCGACAACAATTATTGGAATAACAATTGATTGAGACTTTGCCATCAAATTTATTTTTAAAAAAAATTAATTATTTCCCCGCGGCACTTAAGAATAAAGCTTCTGCTCAAAACCATGAGTATTAGATCTTGGATCTGAATAAACTTATTTAAGTTTGAGCGCCACATCCAACTCATCTTTATTAAATCCCGACAAAACTTTTTTGTTATTTCCCTCGCCAATGACAATAATCGGGACTCCCATTTGCCCGCTGACATTGACAGCTTCTTCGGCAACCTTAGGATCGGTAACGTCTTTTTCCTCGCATGCAATATTATTCTGGTTAAAATACTGTTTTGCTACTTTGCAATATCCGCATGTTGGCGATGTGTACATTAAAACTTTTTTCATAAAATTGATTTTTTAATCAAAATACAAAATGTCTTTCGTTAAACAATAACATAAAAAAAAACATAAAGCAAAAATGCATGGAGGTGCCAAAAACGATTGAAACACTTAGAACGCTCAACTTGCTTTAATTGCTGGACCGCTTCGCGCGTTCAATATAAAACAAACATTTTCTGCCTTCAATTCAAGCAATTTGAGCATTTCGATTAAGCATTTCGAACATTTTCCAGCCATTTAAACAAATCCTCCAATGAAAAAGTATTAATAACATCAGAAGCCTCCGCCCATCCGCGCCTCGCCGTCGCAACGCCGTACTTCATCAGGTGCAGGCCGTCAACGCTGTGCGCGTCGGTGTTTACCGCAAACTTGACTCCGAATTTCAGCGCGGACTTGATGAGATCATCCCGCAAGTCCAAGCGCTCGGGATGCGCATTTATCTCAAGCGCAACTTTATTTTTCGAAGCCTCTTTGAAAATTTTTAGCCAGTCTACTTCATATGGATCTCTTTGTAAAAGAAGCCTTCCCGAAGGATGGCCGATGACATCGACGTTTGGATTTCGGATTGCGGTGATCAAACGCTTGGTCATCTTTGCCTCGCTTTGGCGAAATGAAGAATGGACTGATACGGTAACAATATCAAGTTTTGACAGAACATCATCCGAAATATCAAGTTTTCCGTCCGCCATTATATTCGCCTCAACGGAAGAAAGCACTCTAAAACTCTTGGATTTTTTATTTAAACTTTGAATTTTTTCATGCTGTTTCAAAAGACCTCTTCCAGAAAGCCCTTGGGTTATGCCAAGCCCTTCGGCATGTTCGGAAATCGCGATATACTCGTATCCAAGCTTTCTTGCTTCTGCAATCAATTCCTCCAGAGAAGAACGCGCATCAGAGCTTTCCGAGTGCATGTGCAAATCGCCTTTTATGTCTTTGAAATCAACAAACTTTGGAAGCTTATCCTCAAGCGCCGCCTCGATCTCTCCTCGGTCTTCTCGAAGCTCGGGCGGGATATTTTGCATGCCAAAATATTTGTAAAAATCTTGTTCATCACTGAACAACTTATGTGTTCTTGCTTTGCCTTTTATAACTCCATACTCCGAAATGGAATAGCCCTCTTTTTTAGCCCAAGTACGAAGATGAACGTTGTGTTCTTTTGAACCCGTAAAATGCTGTAAAAGAGAGCCATAGTTTTTCATCGGAAGAACTTCCAGATCAATTTGAACGATCTCTTTGTGTAAAATTGCTCCCTTTGTGTCCCCTTTTAAAATTACTTTCTTTTTATTTGGATATTTTACAAAGTGCTCAATAACTTTCTCGGGATTAGAAGAGCCAACGATCAGATCGATATCGCCGACTGTTTCTTTCATGCGCCGCAAGCTTCCAACAACATCGCACTTTTTGACATCTTTGCATTTTTTCAAATATTTGAGAACATCTTGTGCAATGGGCTCTGCGAAAGTCAGCAAATAACGAGTGATCTTCTTCCGCTCCCGGAGGCTTTTCAAGGATTGTAAAATATTCTCCTCTGTCCTTGCCCGAAAGCCCTCAAGCTCTCTCACCTTGCCGGCTTTTGCCTTTTCTTCGAGGTCTGACAAGCTTCGTAAATTTAATTCCTTGTAAAGTTTGCGCGCGGTCTTTGCGCCAATACCTGGAACATTCAACATTTCAAGCTCAACTTTGGGAATTTTCTTTTTCAGATTTTCGTAATATTTACATTTTCCCGTTTTAATCAGCTCTTCGATCTTCTCCGCGATGGACTCTCCGATTCCAGTAAGGTTCACAAGCCCATTGACTCCTTTTTCTTTATAAATATCTTCCAAATCTTCAGCCATGTGTTCAATCTCTCTGCCCGCATTTCTGTAAGCTGAAACTTTGAAGTTGTTTGTGCCTCTAAGCTCTAAAATTCGTGAAATCTCGCTGAAAATTTTTGAAAAATCGGAATTGCTCATTTTATTTTATAATTTTTAAAAAAAACCAAAGGACAAAAGTAAGAGCAACCACGGTAATAACAAGCAATAAAACGAAAGAAATCTTGGTCGATCTCGTGATTACAAAATCAGATTTTTTATGATCGAGCGCGCATCTAATCATCGCCTCTCCCGTTTTACCCCATTTCAAATACTTGGAAAAATCCTTAGGGTTGATGAATCTCCGGACGACAATGTCGCCATCCGGATCAGCAGTTAATTTTGACATCATTTTAACAACGGCAAAATAACGAACCTGATAAAAAATCTCGCCTTTCCCCGCAACCTCCTGATAGCCCATAAATTGAATATCCTCAAGCCTCACATTTGCCTCTTCCCATGCTTCGCGCTTAAGCGCATCAATGGAAGATTCACCTTTTTCGATCATGCCGCCGGGCAGTGTCCAATGAAGACCGCCGCGCTTGCTTTGGACGATCAATAATTTCCCCACACTGTTAAAACAAAAAGGATAAGCTTGGGTTATCGGCCAAACTTTGGGAAACTTGTCTGTTTCATACCAAGTATATGTAATACTGCCAGATTTTTGTACAATAGGAGCCTTCATATTAAACAAGCTGTTCCTTCACCCTCTTCACCAAATCATCCATCCTGCAATCCGCCTTCAGCAAATATCCCTGCGCATTATTATACATCGCCTTTGCAACCCTTTCGGTATCCTGAACATTTGTAAGCAAAATGACCTTGATCGTTTTCCCATTTTCATGCTTTCGAAGCTTTTCAAGAACCTCCATGCCATCCATCTTCGGAAGCATAACGTCGAGCAATACCAAACTAGGTAACTCCTTCAAAGCAACTTTCAACCCTTCCTCTCCGTCTCTCGCTTTTAAGACATCGTATCCAGCTTCCCCCAACTTATCCGCCATAACCTCCAACATAGGAACCTCATCCTCGATCACAAGAATTTTTTGTTTTCTTTTTTTCATAAATTTAAAAATAATTTAAAAAAATCATAAGAAAATAAAAATCAATTCAACATGGTGGATCCTTTTCTTTTTACCATGCCGCAAAGCGGAATGGTCACATAAAAAGTCGTGCCTTTGTTGACCGTTGACTTAAACCAAATCTTTCCATTAGAATAACCAATTATAGACTTTACAATATAAAGCCCAAGTCCAGTGCCGCTTTGATTTTTATTCTGAAGCATTTGAGCACTAAATAATTTTGTAAAAACTTTCGAATAATCTTTTGCGGGAATACCATAACCAGTATCAGAAACTGTTATTAAAATATCACTTCCTCTTTTTTTTATGCTCAAATTTATTTTCCCCCTAGGGGGAGTGTATTTGATAGCATTATAAATCAAATTATGAAAAACTATTTGTAAAAGTTTGGGATCCGCTTTAACCTTCGGCAAATTTTTGCCGTAAGACTTGGTTAAATTTAATTTGTATCTCTCTATATACAAAGCCAAATCTTTTAAAACATCATCGGCAACTTTGCCAAAATTCAACAGTTTAGTCTCTACCATGAACTTGCCAAGCTCAATCCGAGAAACATTCAAGAAATCCCCAACAAGCTCCGTCATTTTTCTGCTTCCATCATAAATCTCTCTAATATATTTTTCTTGCTTCTTGGTAAGATATCCCCGTTCTTTAGATAAAAGCATCTCGGCATACCAGTTGATAGTAGAAAGAGGGGTACGAAGCTCATGAGAAGCAAACGATACAAATTCCGTCTTGGCTCGATCAATCTTTTGACGCTCGGTCACATCTCTCACGGTAATCAGAATACCTTTGATCTTATTATTAGTCTTAATCATTCTGCTGCTTGTCTCAACAAAGATAGTACTGCCATCTTTGTGTTTGGCCTTTAATTGCTTCACCGAAGGATTTCTCTTGCCGCTCATGGCATCTTTGAAAAACTTGATAATTTTGGAAAGCTCACGAGGCTCAAAAAAACCAACCTTCGCAAAATTCTTCCCCAAAATTTCTTCCCGACTGAATCCAAAAATGTCTTTCACTCTTTTATTCAGCTCAACTATTGTTCCCCCTTCATCCAAATAAATAATCATATCGTTAACATTTTCGAAAATAGCCCTGAATCTATCTCGAGCTTCTTTTATTTTGTCTTTTGCCTCCTTCTCCTCAGTTATATTACGCACCAGCGCCACGAAACTATCTATTTCGCCGCCCTTTTTTATAATATTAATTTTTGATTCTACAATTATCCTTTTCCCTTTTTTATCCTTTACTTCAAACTCCATCCTCGACATGGGTCTTTTTCCCCTGACACAGTCTCTGAAAATTTTCTTGACTTTAGGAACGTCTTTCAAGCTAAAAGATCCAAGTTCCAAAAAATTTTTACCTATCACTTCTTTTGGTTCATACCCCGATACATCCTTGCTTCTTGGATTTATATCAAGAATCTTCCCACGTTTGTCAAGATAAACAATTTCATCGCTTACATTTTTGAAGATGGTTCTAAACTTTTCTTCACTTGCGCGCAATGCGCGCTCGTTACGCTTGCGCTCGGTAATGTCGGTGATAATGGCTATCGTCCCTTTCACTCCGCCGCTAGCCGATCGAAGAGGAGAGGCAGAAACCAAAATATTTCTTATTGATCCATTTTTGCAAACAAAGCTTGTTTCATACTGTTCCTTAACTCCATTTTTGCGACGTTTTGTATGATCTTTAAAATTTTTGAACTCATCTTTAGTGCTTATTTTCTTAAGATTCATCCCCAAAAGTTCTTTTCGTGTGTATCCGACAATTTTTGCAAAAGCGGGATTCACATATATGAGATTTTCATCAATATCAGAAATTCCAATTCCATCAAACGCAGTTTCCGAAACAATCCTATATTTTTCCTCGCTTCGTTTGAGCGTCTCTTCGATCTGCTTACTCTTGGTTACATCGGATATCATTACAATCTCATAAAGCAGTTTGTCTTTCTTATCTTTGACAGGAGAAACTATCACTTTTCCCATAACTGTTCCTCCGTTCTTAGTTGCGAGACGAATCTCGTGCGGCATTATTTTTTTATGACGGTTTCTTTGTGAGAAAAACTTTCTAACAACAGACTTGCTCGTTTTTTTAAAATGCGGCAAATTTATAAACTTTTTTCCCACTATTTCTCCCCGTCTATATCCAAGCCATTCATAAAATCTCTTGTTCCCATCTAAAACCTTTCCCCATTTATCCACGATTAAAACAGCTTCCGGAGAAGCATCGAACATCCCCTTGTAAATTTCCATAATATTAAACGCATATCCCTTCGTCTTTCCATGTTTTTCCACCATATCCAAAACTTTTATGGTTTTTTTGCCGGATTTTTGAGTCTTTTCCACAAAATTTTAATCTAGAATACAAACAAATTCACAAGCCTAATTTTCACCATCAAACATGCATTAAACATTCTTCAAATCAAATAAAAAAGCTACGACAACGCGAAGCTATAACTGCAAAAGGACAAAAAATGCCAAAAAACGATTTTGAGATTTTTTCATTTTTTTCATATCGTTTCTTCTTTCAAAAAATCAAAAAAGTTCTCCATATTCAACCCATACTTATTATAACAAACCCTTCAATTTTACCAAGCTAAAAACGCGTTTTCTAAAATTTAAAAAAACTTATCCACATATTTAAAAATCAACCAAGATATTCGCAATACGTTAAAATCCGACAAGATTAGTCCTATTGCTAAAATGGCGCTAATTTTAGCAAAAACCTTGAAATCTAATCGTTCAAATTTTTTTTAAAAAAAACTCTCAAAAATCAACTCTTCTACTTCCGCTTCCAGTCTCGAACTATCAATTCATGCTTCCGCCCGCCAAAAACAAGCTCAAGTTTCTGCCCTTTCCTCCAGCCGAAGTTTCTCACCACTTTCCGAGGCAAAACAACGGACAGGCTATGAGATGAAACTTTTCTAATTTTTCTAGTAAATTTTTCCATAAAATTTTCGTGTATACGCAAGTGTACACGTTCATAGACACGTAAAAGCACCAAGCGTTAAACGCCAAGCTCTAAACTTTTTTTAAAACGATTTAAGAATAAATTTTCGTCATCCAATACCTGCATTATCTAAACTTCTAAATTCGCGAAAGAAAAAACATAACAATCAATTGACAAAATCAATCATCATTAATTGCTAATCTCTTTGACTCTCAACAACGGCGCGCCATCAACCAGCAAAGTATAAATAACTTTTCCTCCTTTAAAAGGATCATAAGCCGCTTTAGTCACATAAATAACATAATTTGGATCATTCTCATTTTCTCTAATAAGCTTGATATCCGGCCTTAAATAATTTTCAGCCATTTTTGGCGTCGGCATGACGGCTATCTTAGCACCTTCTTCAATATGCCCATTCACCCATTCGGCACCCTGCTTAAATTCCTGTCCCCAGTATCCAACCTCTACATAACGATACGCGCCACGCATCCCGCCGATAAGATCGTTAAAGTAATAAAGCTCATAAGGATGAATTACAGCCATTTGGTAAAAAACCCTGCCTGTAAAAAAGACAATCACAATAGTCAGTACAACATACAGCCAACGACGCCAAGTTTTTATCAAAGTTTTTTCTCCGATAAACCGGTAAAGCCAATCGGCTCCCATTCCCGCCAACAAAGCTAAAGCAGGCACAATAAAAACAAAATGCCTGATGCCGTCATAAACATTAATATGAAGAATCACTATCAAAACCAACGGAAGCCAGAACCAAACAAGATATAGGATACTGCCATCATTGGCTAGAGTTTTCACGTTTCGGCAAGCAACGAAAGTTCCCATACCGCCAAATACTATAATAATAACAGGGGTAACCACGAACAGCATGAACGGCGCATAGTGCCAAGGCAGATCAACAGATTTATAAACAACGCCTTGGTACCACACATTTCCCAGCCATTCATAGCCGCCAACTTCACGAATCGCCTCAAGCATACGAAATATTGGATTCGACCAAACCCATGGCCAGAAAGCGGCAGCCGTCCCAAAAGCCACAAAAGGCAACGACAGTAATCCCCACCCCCATTGCTTGAAACCTGACCAGACTTTGCGTTTATTTTCACCAAACGATTTGAAAAAACCCCAAATTCTTTCGCGAAAAGCCAGCAAAAACCAAACAGCGAGTATAGGCAAGACGAACAAGACGCTGATACCAACGGCAAAAGCCAGCCCAAACGTAATCCCGCTTAACAAAAAAAGCCATGCCCGTCTTCTTTTTACAGCCAAATAAAACAGAAAAATCGTTAAAGTGAACAAAGCCACAAGCGGAGTGGCTTTCATATTCACCTGCATATCTCCAATAAAACGCGGAAAAGCCATTAAAAAAACTGCACTAAAAACGGCTGCTCTTAGCCCAAGCGTCACCCTCGCCAAAAAAAACACAGTCATCAAAGTGACCGCTCCAAAGAGAATTAAATGAATATGGTGAGCCGGAACAAAGAAAAGCACTCCCAGACGTTTCGTAAACAGCTCCCAAAAAATATCGCCTATCATATCTCCCAAGGGACCATAGAAGCGCATATTGCCAAAAAGCTCTATTTCTTCAATATGGCTTTCCCCTTGAAAAATATTGCGATTCTGTTCTCCTGACCGATAATGCAAATCCTCGTCCCATGTTTGACCATAATCATTAATATTGAGAAAATTCACCAAACAAAAGACAGCCACAATAACTACAATCAAGATAACTGAAAATGACTTGCTCCCGAACCAATTATTCTTTTTCGAATTGTTTAAGAAACTCATATTGTTTATAGCGCTCGGTTAAGATTTCGTACTCCTTAGCAGAAGCTATAAAGCAAGCGGGATGAAAAATTATTTCCGTATGCTCTGAAGCCATAATCCGGATGGCCTCAAGTACTTCGGCTTTCTCCCGTTGCGGAAAAATCCAATCAATGCTAAAAAACGAGTCTGTGGTTTTATCCATGAACAAAGCCACGCGGGCGCGACGACTCCGACGATCTAAGCTAAGCATAAAATTTATCACCCAAGCTCTCGGTGAACGGCACCAAAACCGGAAAGGCGAGTTATGCCTTCCAATTCTGACCGACTTGATTCCAAGTTCCTCCGCCAACTGACAAACGTAACCAAAAAGAAAAGGATGAAAATTTAGATGCTGATGAGCTTCCAGCTGATCCGGCAAAAAGCCGAATTTGCGCTCAAATTCACTGACCTGTTCCCGCCAGACGACTTGAACCCGCTTGCGTAAAGACTGGCTTAAAGCCAAGCGCATCCCGCTAATAAGAATAAATGATAATTTTTCTTCTTTCTCAATACTACGTTCTCTGCTTAAAATACTACGGGCATCAAGATGCAGACCAATACGTATGTTTTTTGTCTCTTTGAGATTTTTCAAAGCGGAAATCTTGGCATCATCCAAACCCGCCAGCAAAACCGAAGTTCCATCAAGCTTACCATTCTTTAGCAATTCTAAAATTGCCGCATCACCCTGCGCACAAAGTCCAAAGTCGTCAGCATAAAAAAACATTTTTATCGAGCTCATTTTTTATAAAAAAATATTATCCGTAAAACAACAAACGCTCCATAAATTAATTTGTATCTTTAAAAAACTTAACCAGCATTCATTCAGTTAAATAAAAAAACTAAAACTCCAAGTTCTTTACTAATAATGGAATATGATTTAATTTTCTAAAACGCCCCGAATGCCACATCTCCGCCAATTCTCGCATTTTTGCCATAAGCGTAAAAATTCAACGATTTCTTAAATACACCGTTCTTTTCATATCCCCTCACATACGGTGCGCCGCCTTCTGCCGCAATCGTAACAACTTCAGCCTTTCCATCGCTATCAATATCTCCCATCGCCACATAAGATCCAACTGCCGCAGCGCCATAACTCGTCCATTCACCTAAAACTTTATTTGCCTTGTTGTACCGGAAAACCTTTACAAGAGACTGTTTCCCAAGCTTGCTCACCGCAATCTCCGCCTTTCCATCACCATCAGTATCACCTGCCGCAACATCTATGCCATCCCGATAACCCTTTGCATACGCATAAAATTCTATCTTTTTGGCTTTTCCGTTCGATTCGAACACCCGAACTATAGCATCTCCGCCTTTTCCCGCGCCAACGATTACCTCCGCTTTTCCGTCATTGTCAACATCGCCCGCGGCAACTCGAACCCCAACATTAATACTTCCAAGCGCGTCGAATTCTTTCACAAGCGTCTTCTTGGCGTCATATTTAAAAATCTTCACTGTAGATTTGCCTTCCGATTTAGAAACGATTATCTCGTCTTTTCCATCTCCATTTACGTCACCAGCCGCAACGTCAAAACTGCCACGCGCATTTCTCGGAAAAGCCCAGATACCAGCTCCATAAGCTTTCCCATCTTTTTTAAAAACACGAACATACGGACCACCGTCCCTCGGTGCTGTAATAATTTCATCGACTCCGTCTCCATTCACATCTCCTGCCGCAACATTCGTGCCAACGCGTGCCGCCAAG
>AMFJ01026220.1_pt1 | contig 16451 bp, 28 predicted proteins | sample 427208 | NCBI WGS metagenome assembly AMFJ01 (sample SAMN02954298, study PRJNA114691) | groundwater metagenome | biome: aquatic; feature: subsurface aquifer; material: sediment; isolation source: subsurface aquifer sediment | place: USA: Rifle, CO | collected 2008-08
GCGTCACTTCGTGACACGCTGGCATAAGAGCTATCTCGGAGGGATGTCCGAGCGGCTAAAGGAGACGGGCTGTAAACCCGTTGGCGTCATGCCTACGGTGGTTCGAACCCACCTCCCTCCACAATCGAAATACAATCCAAGTAAAACTTGGATTGTATTTCGATTAGTAGTTAGTAGTTAGTAGTTGGTAGATGGTAGTTGGTGATTAGAATCAATAAGGCTTTTTGAAATTTGAAATTGAAAGCGGGTTGCAGGAGTTTAGGTAGCCAACTACGAACTACCAACTACGAAAAACTAATCCGCCCTTGGCGGATTTCGCGGGAATAGCTCAGTTGGCTAGAGCATCAGCCTTCCAAGCTGAGGGTCGCGGGTTCGAGTCCCGTTTCCCGCTCAAAAATTTCAGATTTGCTGAAATTTTTAGTAGTTAGTAGTTAGTAGTTGGCGGAACAAAATAGCTGACTGTTTTCAACTACGAGTAACCAACTACTAACTACTAAATTCGGCGTTAGCCGAATTTCCGCCGTTGTAGCTCAGTCGGTAGAGCATGTCCATGGTAAGGACAGGGTCATCGGTTCAATTCCGATCAACGGCTCAGTAAAATCGCGTGAATCGAGGATCGTTGATCGTGGATCGAAAGTTGCATTCACGATTCATGCCCTCAAGGGCACAAGCGATCCACGAACCACGACCCACGAATTAAGGAGAAAAATATGGCAAAGGAAAAATTTGAACGGACGAAACCGCATGTGAACATAGGGACGATCGGGCACGTGGACCATGGCAAGACGACGTTGACGGCGGCGATCACCCTGGTGTTGGCGGCCAAAGGCAGGGCCACCTTCGTGGCCTATGATCAAATCGACAAAGCCCCCGAAGAAAAAGAACGCGGGATCACGATCAATACGGCGCACGTGGAATACCAGACAGACACGCGGCATTACGCGCACGTGGATTGCCCCGGACACGCGGACTACATCAAGAACATGATCACCGGAGCGGCGCAGATGGACGGAGCTGTTCTGGTGGTGAGCGCGGCAGATGGTCCCATGCCCCAGACCCGTGAACACATTTTGTTGGCCCGCCAGGTGGGTGTTCCGTACATAGTGGTGTACATGAACAAAGTGGATATGGTGGACGATCCCGAGTTGCTGGATCTGGTTGAGTTGGAAGTGCGCGAACTTTTGAGCAAGTACAAATTTCCTGGTGATGAGATTCCGATCGTACGCGGGAGCGCGAAACTGGCCCTGGAAGGCGACAAGAGCGACATGGCCGGAGGGTCAATTCCCCGTTTGATGGACGCGATCGACAGCTACATCCCGACCCCGGTGCGCGCTGTTGACAAGCCCTTTTTGATGCCGGTCGAAGACGTGTTCAGCATCTCCGGTCGCGGGACAGTGGTGACGGGCAGAATCGAGCGCGGCATTGTGAAGGTAGGCGAAGAGACGGAGATCGTGGGTTTGCGCGATACCCGCAAGACAGTGGTGACGGGCGTGGAAATGTTCCGCAAGTTGTTGGACGAAGGGCAGGCAGGTGATAACGTAGGGTGCTTGCTCAGAGGTGTGGACAAAGAAGAAGTGGAACGTGGGCAGGTGTTGGCGAAGCCGGGATCGATCACGCCGCACAAGAAGTTTGTGGCGGAGGTGTATGTGTTGACGAAGGAAGAAGGCGGACGGCACACGCCCTTTTTCAAGAACTACCGGCCCCAGTTTTATTTCAGGACCACGGACGTGACGGGGACCGTGACGCTCAAAGAGGGGACAGAAATGGTGATGCCCGGCGAGAATGTGCGGATCACGGTAGAATTGATCACGCCGATCGCGATGGAAAAAGAATTGCGCTTCGCCATTCGTGAAGGTGGCAGAACCGTGGGCGCTGGCGTGGTGACGGAGATTATAGAATAACGAAGGGACGATGGACGATTGTCATCCCTGCGAAAGCAGGGATCCAGAATATAAACATGGATCCCAGCCTTCGCTGGGATGACAGATCGATCCACGATCCACGAAAGACGAAATTATGGCTACAGATTACAAAGGACAAAAGGTGCGGATCAGGCTGAAGGCCTTCGATCACAAATTGCTTGATCAATCCACAACAGAAATTGTGGACACGGCGAAGAGAACTGGTGCCAGGTTATCTGGACCGATTCCTCTTCCCACCAAAATATCTCGGTACGCAGTTTTGAGGTCACCGCATGTGGATAAAAAATCCATGGAGCACTTCGAACTGCGCGTTCACAAGAGGCTTTTGGATATCCTGGAACCAACGCAACAGACAATCGATGCTTTGATGAAGCTGGATTTGTCCGCTGGTGTGGATGTTGAAATCAAAATGATCTAGTGGGGTTTGTATGTTTGGTATCATAGGCGAAAAACTGGGGATGACTCAAATTTATGACAAAGAAGGGACTGTGGTTCCCGTCACTGTCGTGCGCATTGAACCCAATACTGTGAGTTCAGTGAAAACCAAGGAACAGCATGGTTACAATGCTATCCAATTGGCGCATGGCGAACAGAAGCCACAGAGGATGACCAAAGCGAGTGTGGGACTTTTCAAAAAACATAAACTGACACCTCGCCGTCATCTGAAGGAGTTTGCCACGGAGCGGTCTGCGGAGTACCAAGTAGGAATGAGTGTCACGGTGTCGTGTTTCAATGCCGGAGACGTTGTTGATATTCAGGGCGTCTCGAAGGGTAAAGGTTTTCAGGGCGTCATGAAAAAGTACCACTTTTCGGGAGGCACAGATTCACACGGAAACTCAGTTTCTCACAGAAAACCCGGTTCCATTGGACAGAATACTTATCCTGGACGCGTGATCCCAGGGAAAAAATTACCTGGGCAGATGGGCGATCAAACAGTGACTGTGAAGAATCTCGAGGTGGTTGGCACCGAACCTGAGCAGAACATTGTGTTGATCAAAGGCGCTCTGCCCGGTTCCAGAAACGCTTTGGTTTATCTTTACACACACGCGCAGGATTTTGAGAACAGGGTGTTTACGGCAAACAAACCGCAAGAGGGTCCTCAGTCATAAAAAACACCAAATCGGTTAGAGGTATTTTATGGAATTACAGGTTATCGATAAAAACAATAAAAAAGTCTCCACGATTGCTGTCAGTGACGAGATGGGGCTCAAGCCCAGTCAGGATGTCTTGTACTACGCTGTCAAAGCGGCCCGGAACAATTTGCATCATGGCACTGCCTGTGTGAAAGACAGAAGCGACATCAATAAGACCAATAAAAAAATCTATCGTCAAAAGGGGACAGGGAATGCCCGTCATGCGTCACGTCGCGCGAATATCTTCGTGGGGGGGGCTTCCGCCTTTGGGCCGCACCCCCGCTCGTTTGGCGAGCATGTGAATAAGAAATTCAAAAAGAGAAGCTATCAGGAAGTTTTTAAATACCTGATTCAGGGCGACAAGATCAGGGTGTTGAACGAAATCAATTTCGACAAGCCATCGACGAAAGCGGCCAAGACGTTTTTGAGCAAGATTGGTTTGACGAAGGCTGTTGTGTTTTTGTCGGCCGAAAATGAAAACGCAAAGAAGTCTTTCAGAAACCTGAAGGACGTCAGTGTGATGAATGAGAACAACCTTAGTTTGTACGAAATCCTGCGGCACGACGCCGTGGTGATGACTGAGGTGTATTTCACACAAGTCAAAGAAAGATATGGCTTATGAACTTATACGATGTCATTAAACAACCTGTTGTTACGGAAAAAAGCAGTTTTTTGAAAGAGTCTGGTGATGTCTATGTGTTCGAAGTGGACAAAAAGGCCACCAAGATTGATATCAAAAAAAGTATTGAAAAGCTGTTTTCTGTGAAGGTCAAAGCGGTGAAGACACTGGTCCAGCGTGGTCGAGCGAAACGCTTTGGCAAAGGTCATGGTCAAACAAAAAGCTGGAAAAAAGCTGTGGTGACCTTGAAAGAGGGTAAAATCGAAGTTTTTGAAGGTGTGTAATCAATGGCACTTTGCCATCCGTAAGGCGGCGACCGTTTTATGAAACGGGTGTTGTTTGCGGGTTGTGAATTGTGTTGAAAATGAGGGAGTAACAAAGTGAGAAGTTTTAGACCAACAAGTGCTGGTGTGAGATTTAAAACGGTGCCCGATTACAGTGAAATCACTCGTGGGTATCCCGAAAAATCATTGACAGAAACCCTGGTCAGGAGTGCGGGACGTAATGCTCATGGCCACATCACGAGCCGTTTTCGCGGTGGTGGTCACAAGCGCAAGTACCGTGTGATCGATTTCAGACGCAACAAAGTTGATGTGCCCGCCAAGGTGTTTTCGATTGAGTACGATCCCAACAGATCTTCATACATCGCATTGCTCGTGTATGCCGACGGGGAAAAGAGATACATCATCGCACCAGAAGGCCTCAAGGTCGGCAGTACGGTCATGGCATCGAGTCAACCGATCGATATTCAGTTGGGCAATTCTTTGCCTCTGCGTGAAATCCCTGTTGGCGCCGCCATCTACAATGTCGAAATCAAACCGGGTGCTGGTGGCAAAATCGCCCGTAGCGCCGGAACATCCGTTCAGCTCATGGCCAAAGAAGGTGAGTACGCACAGATTCGTATGCCTTCAGGCGAAGTGCGCAAGATTTTGTTGACGTGTCGGGCAACCATCGGAAACGTGGGAAACAGTGATCACGAAAACATGACCATTGGCAAAGCGGGTCGTATTCGTTGGTGTGGCCGGCGTGGTCACGTGCGAGGCACCGTGATGAACCCGGTGGATCATCCTCATGGTGGTGGACATGGACGCGATCATGGTGGCAGGCACCCTGTGACTCCCTGGGGAAAATGCACCAAGGGTTTGAGGACACGACACAACAAGCGAACTGATCAATACATCATCAAGTCGCGTCGTGAAAAGTAATTTAAAACCATAAATGAAAGAGAATGAGGTATGGCAAGATCAATTAAAAAAGGACCTTTTATTGATGGACATTTACAAAAGAAAGTCGATGAAGCGGTGAAAACCAGCAGTCGTAAAGTGATCAAAACTTGGTCTCGGCGTTCGATGATCACACCAGACTTCATTGGGTTGACCTTTGCCGTTCATAACGGAAGAAAGTTCATTCCGGTTTATGTTTCGGAAAACATGGTTGGTCATAAACTGGGTGAGTTTGCGCACACGCGCACGTTCAATCAGCACTCAGGTGATCGTAAAGCATAGTCAAGACAGTGTTAGATAAGGAGAATACCGTGGAATTTATAGCCAAAGCAAAAGTACAAAGGATCACTCCCCGGAAGCTTGGCCTTCTCGCCGGTATGGTGCGTGGTCAGGGCGTCCAAAGGGCGATTGAAAATTTGAAATATTCAGACAAACAATACGCAAAGCCTCTGGTCGCGTTGATTCAGTCTGCGGTGAATAATGCCTCGCAAAGCAAAGGCGTGAACGTCGATACTTTGTATGTCAAGACGGTTGAAGTTGGGCAATCGGTTACCTTGAAGCGTTTCATGACCAGAGCGCGTGGGAGTGCCTCGAGGATATTGAAACGTTGTTCGAACATCACTGTCATTGTGGACGAAAAAGTCAATTAAGGAGAACGCATGGGACAAAAAACTCATCCAATTGGTTTTAGGGTAGGTATTTCGAGACCCTGGTTGTCAAAATGGTTTGCTGGAAAAGAGTATTCTGAATGGTTGCATGAGGACATCAACTTTCGGAAAATCATCAAGAAGAATTTATACTCCATGGGAGTTTCCCACATCGAGATGGAACGCGCTGCCACCAAACTGAAGATCACGATCCACACCTCCCGACCCGGTTTGGTGATAGGAAAGAAGGGGAGTGGGATCGATCAATTGCGCAACGATTTGCAAAAGCTTACGAAGAACCAGGTGTTTCTAAACATCCAAGAAGTGCGTAAGGCCGAACTGGATGCCCAGCTGGTGGCCGAGAACATCGCTCTGCAACTCGAACGACGCGTGGCGTTCCGACGGGCCATGAAAAAAAGTGTGCAGACGACGATGAAGTTTGGTGCCCGGGGGATTAAGGTGATGTGCAGTGGTCGCCTGGCTGGTGCCGAAATTGCCCGCAGAGAGTGGTACCGTGAGGGTCAGGTTCCTCTGCATACCTTGCGTGCCAACATCGATTATGGCTTTGCAGAAGCCCTGACGACTTACGGGATCATTGGGGTGCGCGTGTGGATTTACAAAGGGGATGTTGTTATCAATTAGCAATTGCAGCAGTTGCAGCAGTTGCAGCAATTGCGACAGTTGCCACGATTGAACAGGTGTTTTTATGTTACAACCAAAGAAAACAAAATTCAGAAAGATGCAGAAGGGACGCCTGAAGGGTCAGGCGTGTCGCGGGATCAACTTGGCTTTTGGCAACGTAGGACTGCAGGTGACGGAAAGTGGATTCATCACTGCCAGGCAGATCGAAGCGGCTCGTATTGCCATGTCACGTTCGATCAAGCGTGGCGGCAAAGTCTGGATCAGATTGTTTCCGGACAAGCCTATGTCCAGCAAACCAGCGGAAACACGTATGGGAAGCGGTAAAGGCTCTCCTGAGTACTGGGTAGCCGCCGTGCGCGCTGGCAAGATTATTTATGAAATGGAAGGTGTGGATCGTGAATCCGCCGTTAAGGCGCTCACATCAGCCGGGCACAAGTTGCCCTTGAAGACTAAAATTTTAATCAGAGAAGAGGCCTACCGTGAAGTATAGTGAATTAAACAAAAAAACTGTCGCTGATCTACAGGACCAATCAAAAGACCTTCGTGAGGACTTGTTTCGATTGCGGCTGAAACACAAAACGCAACAGTTGGAGGACAAAAGCAAGATTTGTCAGACCAAAAAGGACGTTGCGCGAGTGATGACAAAACTGACCGAACTCAAAAAAGGGAAGAAACCATCATAAGGGATTTGATTATGAACAAAAACAAAAAGACATTGGAAGGCATCGTGATCCGCAACAAGATGATCAAGACAGTCATTGTGGAAATCAAGAGCCAGTTCAAACACCCCGTGGTTCACAAAATTGTGACGACCACCAAAAAGTTCAAGGCACATGACCAAAATAGCGAGTGCGGGTTGGGAGATAGGGTTGTCATTCGTGAGTGCAAACCCATCAGCAAGGAAAAGAGGTGGGTGGTCGCGAAAATTCTGGAGAAAGCGGCTTCATGAGAAGGATTCATTCGCAGGGAAGCGTTTTTGTTCACGCAAGGACTCTCCTCTGTATTTCGAGGTAAAGTGTTATGATTCAGCAAAATACAGTATTGAACTCGGCGGATAATTCCGGAGCCAAGAAGCTTTATTGTATCAAGGTTCTTGGGGGGTCTGGCAGAAAATACGCTACCATTGGTGATGTGATCGTGGTGTCTGTCAAGGAAGCATTGCCAAACGCCAAAGTGAAAAAGGGTGATATCAAAAAAGGCGTTGTGGTGCGTATCAAAAAAGAGGTTCGGCGCAAGGATGGGACCTACATACGGTTCGACGAAAATTCAGCCGTCCTGATTGAGCCGAATGGTGAGCCCATTGGAACCCGTATTTTTGGTCCTGTGGCCAGGGAATTGCGTGCCAAGAAATTTATGAAAATCATTTCGTTGGCACCGGAGGTTTTGTAAAGGGAATAACTTTATTGTTTGCCGGCGAGCAAGCGAATTTAGGCCTGTAGCTGGGGAACATGTAAACGAGAGTGGATTATGTTATTGCATGAAAAATATCAAAAAGAGATTGTCCCGTTGCTCAAGGAGAAGCTGGGGATCACTAACAAAATGCTTGTGCCCAAGCTCAAGAAGATTGTGATCAACACGTCAACGGGCGAGGCTTTATTGAATGCCAAGATTCTGGAGCAATTGGCGCTTGAGTTGGCAGCCATCACGGGACAGAGACCGGTGATTACAAAGTCCAAAAAGGCCATTGCGAACTTTAAGCTCAGACAAGGCATGCCGTTGGGTGTGTGTGTCACCCTCAGAGGGGTGCGCATGTATGAGTTTTTCAACCGTCTGGTCAATCTGGCCCTCCCACGCACACGTGACTTTAAAGGGCTGTCACCGAAGGGTTTTGACGGTCGCGGAAATTATACACTGGGAATTTCTGAACAGACGATTTTTCCAGAAATCGTTCCGGAAAAAGTTGAAAAACCCAGGGGGATGAACATCACCATCGTGACCTCGTCGGACAGCGATGTTCAGGCAAGGGAATTGTTAACGGTTATGGGATTTCCATTTAGGAGTTGATATGGCTAAAAAATCAATGATCGCCAAGGCAAACAGAAAACCAAAGTTTTCCTCACGAAAAGTTTATCGTTGTCCCTTGTGCGGACGAGATCAGGGCTTTCTTCGCAAGTTTCAAATGTGTCGCCTTTGTTTTCGCAAACGCGCACTGAATGGTGAATTGCCCGGTGTTAAAAAGGCTAGTTGGTAAGTTGCATCGTCTGCCAGCAGGCAGGGAGGCAGGTTTACAGAAAGAAAGAAACTATGGCAACAACAGATCCCATTGCAGATTTATTGACGAGAATTCGCAATGCGCAACACGCTCGCAAGGACACTTGTGAGATCCCTGCGTCGCAGCTCAAAGAGAGTGTGTTGAAGATTTTACAGCAGACGGGATGGGTGGAGAGTTATACCAGACAAGAGCAGGCACCGCAGGATGTCTTGGTTGTCAGGTTGAAATACAAAGGCAAGCTGAGGACACCGACCATCAATCACGTGCGGAGAATCAGCAAACCAGGTCGCCGTATTTATCGTCGCTATCAAGAAATCAAGCCTTTGCTGGATGGGTATGGTTTTGCGATCCTGTCAACATCGAAGGGTGTCTTGAAGGATGACGACGCCAGAAGACAAAAAGTTGGCGGCGAAGTGTTGTGCGAAATTTGGTAACACTGTTGGCCACGATGGTTGTGTTTTGGATTTAGAATATTGGATTTCGATTTTCCGGCACTGCCGGGTTAGGATGCGTTATGTCACGAACTGGAAAACAGCCCATTCTTGTTCCCGATAAAGTCAAGGTGAGCCTCAACAGTAACTTGTTTATGGCGGAGGGACCATTGGGGAAAGAGACGGTCGAAGTGAATTTATTGGCAAAGGTTGCTATCGATGACAATAAGATCGTCGTGACCCGAGTGAACAACACACAACACGCACGGTGTGTGCATGGAATGACCCGAGCGCTTCTGGCGAATGCCGTTAAGGGGGTACACAAAGGATTTCAAAAAGATCTCGAGATCAACGGTATTGGGTACCGCGCGGAATCCAAGGGAAAAACGCTGAAACTCACACTGGGTTTCTCTCACGCGATTGATTTTCCCGTCCCGGAAGGGATCAAGGTCGAAACGCCGGAACCCAGCAAGATCACTGTGAAAGGTGCTAATAAAGAATTGGTGGGGCGCTTCACGTCGCAGGTACGTGAATTGAGACCGCCGGAACCTTATAAAGGCAAGGGAATAAAATACGCAGGTGAACACATCATCAGAAAAGTTGGTAAAGCTGCCGGAGGAAAATAACATGGCGACGAAAAAATTAACACCCAGACAAAAGAGACAGGTTCGTATCAGAAAAAAAATTTCTGGCGCGCCCGAGAAACCAAGATTAACCGTTTTCAGAAGCAATCGTTATTTGTATGTACAATTGATTGATGATCTGAACCAACAGACACTTGCTTCTGCGAGCACCATCAAAGAAAAGAGTGGTTGCAATAAATCCGCCGCCGCCAATCTTGGTAAAGAAATAGCCGAAAAGGCTGTGGCGCGAAAGATCAGCACCATCTGCTTTGATCGCAGTGGTTACCGCTACCATGGTGTGCTTAAAGAAATTGCTGAAGCTGCCAGGAAGGCAGGTCTGCAATTCTAGGCAGCCTTTAAGTCTTTGGTCGTCAGTCAGGGGTCACTTCCTTGCGACTGATAGCTGATGGCTGACAGCCCAAGTGGAGGCTTTGTGACAAAAATAAAGGAACAGGAAATGAAAGAGAACGCTCAAAAACAGGAATCCGGTGAACCTCAGGTCGTCGTGTCCGAAGAGGTCGCAAAAACTGTGACCGCTGACGTGGTGGAGACAGAGGTGGTTACGACGACTCGTGACGAGCCCTCAGATTATTTTGGGGATCCCAACGAGTCTAAGTTTGTGGATCGCGTGGTACACATCAGTCGCGTGGCCAAGGTCGTGAAGGGCGGACGTCGTTTCAGCTTTTCCGCTTTGGTGGTTTGTGGGAACGGAAATGGTGAAGTTGGTTTCGGTTTGGGCAAAGCCAACGAAGTGCCCGATGCCATTCGCAAAGGGGCTGAAAAAGCGCGACGCAACATGATCCAGGTACCTCTTTATCAACGAACGATCCCACACGATGTCATAGGTCGTTATGGTGCCGGTCGGGTATTCATGAAGAAGGCCAGCGCTGGTACGGGTGTGATCGCCGGTGGTGCTGTGAGAGCTGTGTTTGAGTCAATCGGTGTGCAGGATATCCTCACAAAATGCATTGGCACCAGCAATCCTCATAATGTTGTCCGGGCCACTTTTGAAGGTTTGAAGCAGTTTAAAAACACAGAGGGCAATCGGGCGCAAACAACTAGCTGATGAGTGAAATTATGGAAAAGAAAATCAAAATAAAGTATGTGCACAGTCCCATCGGACGTAAGCAGGATCAAAAGGATACCGTGAGGTGTTTTGGGTTTACGCGACTGAATCAGGTCAAGGAGTTTCCCGATACGCCGTGTATTCGTGGTATGGTCAATAAGGTTCCTCATTTGGTACAAATCGTGGAGTGAAAGCGACGAACGAACAAATGGTTGCTGTCATTTGGCCTGAGTGACTCGTCCACAGGCGTGGCGAGGGGGCTTGGGGGGTGTGACGGTAAAAATCTGGAGAAGGTGGATTATGTTATTGAATCAATTACGAGCTCCCAAAGGGGCGTCAAAAAACAGAAAGCGGTTAGGTCGTGGTGAATCTTCTGGCCTTGGCAAGACGAGCGGTCGAGGCCATAAAGGCCAGAAATCGCGTTCTGGCGGGTATCACAAAGTGGGATTCGAAGGTGGTCAGATGCCTTTGAAGAGACGTTTGCCCAAACAGGGGTTTCACAACATTTATCGGAAAGAGTACGCTATTGTGAATGTCGCTGACCTTAGCCGTTATCAGGTAAACGCAGAAATTGATATGGCAGCGGTCGTGGGCACCAAGGGAAAATCGAAACGACTGGAAGGCCTGAAGATTCTTGGCAAAGGCAACATTGAAATAGCTTTGACGGTCAAAGCCCATAAATTTTCGAAAACAGCTGTGGAAAAAATCGAGAAGGCAGGTGGCAAGGTTGTTGTTTTGAGTTGAAACGGGAAGTGAATGTAAACTTTTACAAGGAGAATTGTTTTGGCCAATCCAATTTTCAATCTAACCAAAATGCCAGACGTGAGAAAGCGTTTGCTGTTCTCTATGGCAATGTTGGCGGTGTATCGCCTGGGCGTATTTATTCCCACTCCCGGAATCAACGTGGCCAAGCTGAAGTTATTTTTCTCGGGACAGGGTGGACAGACGATCTTTGAACTCATCAATTTGTTTTCGGGTGGCGCTTTGGAACAGTTCTCCATTTTCGCATTGGGGATCATGCCGTACATCAGCGCGTCGATCATCTTTCAGTTGCTGACTGTTTCACTGCCAGCCTTGAAGAGGTTGCAGGAAGAGGGTGAGGCAGGACGTAACAAGATCAACCAGTGGACTCGTTATGGAACTGTTGCTTTGTCGCTGGTTCAGGGTTTTTTCATTAGCTACGGGTTGTTGCAAAATGGGTACGTCAATGCCGATTCATCCGGAGCTGGTTTTTTGTTTACGACCATGATCAGTTTGGCCGCAGGGACGTGTTTCATCATGTGGTTGGGAGAACAGATCACAGAGCGCGGGATCGGTAACGGAATCTCCCTGATCATTTTTTCGGGCATCGTGGCCAGGTTGCCTGGTGGTTTTCGTGATGCGTGGGTGAACCGTGACGCCTATTTTGGGGTCTTTGGTTTTGTGCTGTTGTTGGGTTTTTTGTTTTTGATCATCGCCACGATCATTTTTTTCGAAAGGTGTCAACGACGCGTGCCCATTCATTTTGCCAAAAGGGTTGTTGGCAATAAGATGTATGGGGGACAGTCATCGCATTTGCCGCTCAAGATCAATATGGCTGGCGTGATCCCGCCTATCTTCGCCTCGTCGATTTTACTGTTTCCTGCCACCATTGCCAGTTTTTCCCATTCGCCGAAACTGCAGGCCTTGGCAGGTTTTTTCACAACGGGTTGGTTTTACACAACCATGTATATTGCGGCGATCATATTCTTCACTTATTTCTACACGGCTGTGACCTTCAATCCAAACGATGTTGCTGAGAATCTTAAACGCAATGGTGGGTTCATTCCGGGGATTCGACCGGGAACTCCGACCAGTGATTATCTGGACAACATTTTGACCAGGATCACTTTGGGGGGGGCTTTGTATCTATCGGCTGTCTGCGTCTTGCCCCGGTTGCTGATTTCACAGTTTAACATTCCTGGCAGCTTGGCCTACACGTTTGGTGGGACTTCTGTGCTGATTGTAGTGGGCGTTGCGATGGATACCGTCGGGCAAATGGAATCGTATCTCATTTCCAGAAACTATGACGGTTTTTTGGGTGCCAAAGGTGGACGGTTTAAAGGAAGACGATCATGAATATTATTTTGTTAGGGCCTCCGGGAGCAGGAAAAGGAACACAGGCGCAGTGGATTTGCGAGAAGCTGGGTGTGCCCCAAATTTCGACTGGTGACATTTTGCGCAAGGCCAGAAAAGATCAAACTGATTTGGGCAAAAAGGCCGAGTCGTTCATGCTGGCCGGGCAACTGGTTCCTGATGCCGTTGTGATCGGGATTGTGGATGAGCGGTTGTTGGCCCCCGATTGCCATAAAGGCTACGTGTTGGATGGCTTCCCCAGAACGGAGGCGCAGGCAGAGGCTTTGTCGTTAACGCTGGAGAACCGGGGAACGAAAATACATTGCGTGATTAATATTGAAGTGCCCGATGTGTTGCTCGTGGCACGTTTGAGCGGAAGACGTGTTTGTGGCACCTGTGGTGCCAGTTACCACATTGAGTATTCGCCAAGCAAAACTCAGGGAATCTGTGATCAGTGTCAGAATGAATTGATCCAGAGAAAAGATGACAACGAGGAAACCGTGCAGGAAAGGCTGAGAGTTTATCATTCTCAGACGAAACCGCTGATCGCGTATTATGCAAAACAAAATACGCTGCGTCCCATTGATGGCACAGGCGAGATTGGCTTTGTCAAGGAACGCATTGCCAAGGTATTGGGTTAGAAAGTGATTATCATCAAATCAAAAGATGAAATCGGTTTCATGCGGCTGGCGGGCCGAATCGTAGCGGGTGTTCTTTTAAAATTGGGCGAGTTGATCAAACCAGGCGTGACCACGGGTGAGCTTGATCGTTTTGCCGAGGACTATATTCGTGCGCACGGGGGGCTACCCACTTTTTTGGGTTATCGTGGTTTTCCAGGATCCTTGTGTACATCGCTCAACTGCGAGGTTGTTCATGGGATTCCCGGAAAAAGAAAATTGATTGAGGGAGACATCATCAGCATTGATTGTGGTGTGACCCTCGATGGCTATATTGGCGACGCGGCCAGAACCTATGCTGTTGGTCAGATCACGGCAGATGCGGCCAGGTTGATCGAGGGGACCGAAAAGGCTCTGGAAGCAGGGATGCGACAAATGAAGGTTGGGAATCGTGTTGGTGATGTTGGGTGTGCTGTCGAAGGGGTCGCCAAACAGTATGGGTTTGGTGTGGTGAGGGATTTTGTGGGACACGGAGTGGGTCGGAGCATGCACGAAGAACCACAGATCCCAAATTTTGGGAACCCTGGTACTGGACCGCGATTAAAGACCGGGATGGTGTTTGCGATCGAACCCATGCTCAATTTGGGTGGGTACGAGGTCAAAGTTTTGGAAGACAAATGGACTGTGGTGACAGCTGATGGATCGCTCTCTGCTCATGCTGAACATACGGTTGCGTTGACAGAAAATGGACCCGAGATATTAACCAGGGTGTGAAAAGTGATTAGGGTGTGAACTATGGCTAAAGAGGATGTTATTGAAGTGGAAGGAACTGTTGTGGAGCCGTTGCCCAATGCGATGTTTCGTGTGGCTTTGCCGAACGGGCATAAAATTTTGGCGCACATTTCGGGTAAGATGCGTATGCATTTTATCAAAATTCTTCCTGGTGATAAGGTGCGTGTTCAGTTATCACCGTACGATTTAAACAGGGGAAGAATAGTGTTTAGAGATAAAACTTAACGTTTTTGACAGGGATGGATTATGAAAGTCAGATCGTCTGTAAAAAAGATTTGTGAAAAGTGCAACATCATCAAACGTCGTGGTGTTGTGAGGGTGATTTGTTCGAACCCGAGACACAAACAAAAACAAGGATAAGGAGATCATATGCCACGAATTGCTGGTGTGAACATACCGGGAAATAAAAAAATACCCTACGCTTTACAGTACATCTATGGTATTGGGCGAACCTATGCTTGGGATATCGTAAAAAAGGCCGAGATTGATCCCAACACGCGGGCCGATGATGTGAGTGACGATGATATGGCCAAAATTCGTCAGATGCTCGAAAATGATTACAAGGTCGAGGGCGAGTTGCGTCGAGAAGTGCAGTTGAATGTACGTCGTTTGATGGATTTTAACACGTACCGTGGTACGCGTCATCGTAAGGGGCTACCTGTTCGCGGACAACGGTCCAAAACAAACGCCAGGACAGTGAAGGGGCCCAGAAAGACTGTGGCGGGCAAGAAAAAGGCACCGACAGCCAAGTAGGTAATAATTGTAAATCTGTCAGACGGGTATTGTGCGTGTGTGCAGGATATTTGTCTGATGTTATCAGGAACTGATACAATGGCAACCAACACCAATACAACCGCAAGCGAAACAAAAACAGAAGCAACGGCGGCAACTGCGCCAACGGCAACAACGGCAACAACGGCGGCACCCGAGGCTGGCAAAAAAACCAAGGGTGGCAAGGCTGTTGTGGGAAAGAAGAAGAAGAAGGTTAAAAAGAATGTTTCTGAAGGTGTCGTCCACATTCAGGCTTCGTTCAACAATACGATCATCACCATTTCCGATAAGGCTGGCGATGTGATCAGTTGGTCGAGCGCGGGCAATATGGGGTTTAAGGGTTCGAAGCGATCCACTCCATTTGCGGCGCAAATCGCGTCGGAAGAGGCGGCACGCAGGGCATTGGAAGCGGGAGTCACTTCGGTTGTTGTGTACGTAAAGGGTCCGGGTGCTGGTCGTGAGACGGCTCTTAAAGCATTGGGTCATGCTGGTTTGAGGGTTATTCGCATTCAGGATGTGACGCCCATCCCGCACAATGGCTGTCGTCCTCCCAAAAAGAGACGGATGTAACGAAGGTTTAAGGCTCAAGGCGTAAGGTTTAAGGCTTTGGGCTCAAGGATCAAGGCGCAGGGTGTGGGGCACAGAGTGGGAGCTTAGGTAAAAGGGAGATGTTATCAAACAATGCTGTTTCTTGTTTTTTGAGACAGGTTACGAGCATTGGTAAACAAGTAAATTTATGGCAAGATACAGAGAATCAGTTTGCAAACAGTGTCGTCGTGAGGGCTTGAAGTTGTTCATCAAAGGTGATCGTTGTTATTCCGACAAATGCGCCTTGGAAAGACGTGAGTACGCGCCGGGACAGCATGGCCAGGGTCGCAAGAAAAGTTCTGAATACGCGACTCAGTTGAGAGAAAAACAAAAAATCAGACGCATCTATGGCGTTTTGGAAAAGCAGTTCCGTAAGATTTTTTGGGAAGCCGAGCGACGTAAAGGGATTACAGGCGAAAATCTGGTTCAGTTACTGGAAGCCCGCTTGGATAATATGGTGTATCGTTTTGGTTTTGCCAATTCACGTAATGAAGCCAGGTTACTGGTGGGGCAGAGACATTTTACAGTCAATGGCAAGATCGTGACGATCCCATCGTACGTGACCAAGCCGGGTGATGAAATTTGTGTTCGCGAAAAAAGCCAGAAGGCGGTTCGCATTCAGGAGTCAATGAAAGCAGTACAACGTCGGGGCGTTCCAGAATGGTTGGCTCTGGACGAAAAGAAAATGGTGGGCAAAATAAAAATGCTTCCCATGAGACAACAAATCACAATGCCCATGAACGAACAATTGGTGGTGGAATTGTATTCTAAATAGGTAATGTGTAATGTGTAATGTGTAATGGGTATGGGTAATGATGGCGGATTTGCTCAATCACATATATCCCATAACCCATAACTCATAACTCATAACAAATAGTGAGGGTTTACTATGAGTGTACCGATTTATAAAAATTGGAGAAGTTTGATCAGACCAAAATTTGTCGAAGTCGACAAGGAATCCCGCGCTGATGGTTACGCGAAATTCATAGCCCGTCCCTTGGAAAGAGGCTTTGGTTTGACCCTGGGAAACGCTTTGCGACGCGTTTTGCTGAGTTCCCTACAGGGGGCGGC
>AMFJ01019698.1_pt1 | contig 16444 bp, 14 predicted proteins | sample 427208 | NCBI WGS metagenome assembly AMFJ01 (sample SAMN02954298, study PRJNA114691) | groundwater metagenome | biome: aquatic; feature: subsurface aquifer; material: sediment; isolation source: subsurface aquifer sediment | place: USA: Rifle, CO | collected 2008-08
TCTATGTAGTTTTGGTACTAAAAAACCGGGCAGGTCATCCAACCATCAATAATGCTGTTGCAGTATCTAAAGACTTCACTACATTCTTCATACCACTGAAGATAATAATCATACATCTGAAAATATGTTCATTGAACTTCTCGCTTAAATCTATATTCTTGCTATTTGACTTATCTAGATCATACTGATTGAAGAGTGTTTTAAAATACTCAGACTTTGCAGATAATACTTTTCTGTCTGCCAAGTCAGCCAATATAATAAAATTTCCTGATTTTAAAGTGATAGATTGGGCTGGTAATTCACTTTCCTTTTGAATTTGTTTGAATTCTCTCGATTTCTCTATAATTTCTAATTGCTCTAATGTTTTCACACATTTTTCATAGTTTGGATCATCAATACTAGGATATTTTTTTAAATCATCAAGCGGTGTTTTTCCTTTTTTATTTTTAATGGTTACCTTAGCACCCGCCTGCAGCAATGCAGCTACATTATCATACTTATGAGAATCACAGGCAAAATGTAAAGGGCTGTCTCCAGTAGAATTCACTTCATTACAGTCAAAGCCTTTATCAATAAAATATTGACAGACACCATTATTAAAATTCAGCGCTGCAAAATGTAAAATAGTGTTTCTATGATTATCCCTTTGCGCCATATCAACTTTGGATACTCTTGCAGCAAGTAACTCCAACATAGTGAGCTCACCATTTTCTGCTGCATACAATAAAGGTGTAACACCTTCATAATTTTCTGAATCAATTTTGGCTCCGTGATCTAAATATAATTTAGCCAAATTTATAAGAGGAGCAGATCTAAACCGAGACGAAACTGCCCAATATAAAGGTGTGTAACCTTGCTTATCGCGATTCTCTAATTTTGCGCCCTGTGCTAACAATTTTTCAGCTATGCGATAATGGGGTCCACTGCTGCTATTATTAGCCGCCCAAGTTAATAATGATTTTCCATCATCATCTTTGATGTCTGGAGAAAAATGATGGGCTAAGAATAAATCAACCAATTCTTCATCTCCGGCCATAACAGCATGGGTAAATACTTCATTTGCTCTATTTGTAGCGCCAGCTTTTAAAAGAGCAATTGCTAGAGTGCGACCTTTATCTTCTCTAACGAAAGCCCGATAAATCGGTCCACCGAAATTTAAATCTGCATGGTATTTAACTAATACTTTTAAAGTATCTGTTCCCATCTTATTTATTCCCCAACTTAATGGAGTGTATTGTTCATCACGGGAAAATGATCCTTTTGAATTTACATCTGCGCCCAAACTTAACAATAGTTCAGCCATTTGCGCTTGATCATTCCAACATGCATCATGTAACAAGGTTCCACCAAAATCAAAAGTACTGGTTAGTAACCAAGGATTGGTATTGATAGTAGAGCCCATACCTTCTAAATCATTTTTTTGGAGCATTGAATAAGCTTGATCTTCAATTTGTTTACGGTTATTCATAAAATTACCTTTGATTATATTTTATTCAAATCCTTTAACAATTGTTACGACATTACAACCCTGGTTCCGCATAACAATTCAGCGCGATAATTAATCCTAACAAGGTAGCAGTTAATTTTTTCATCCTTTATCCTTTTTTATATTCCAATAAAAAATTTATACCTTATTTGTTTCCATAAAATCTTCGAGATTAGAAATTATTTCTAATAAATATTTATTTAGCTCATCAACTTTTTTAATATGTAGTGTCCCTGTCGCTAATTCTTGCATCATTGTTCCCTGCTTTTCTAATTTTCTACAAGCTACTTTGGCTTTTTCAGTTAAGTAAAAATTATAAATGCGTCTATCATTTTTATTGCGAACACGCTTAACTAATTTATCACGCTCCATGCGATCTAATATTCGAACGACTGTTGGTTGTTTTAAACCAGCACTCTTAGTTAATTCCATTTGGTTTTGTCCGTCTTTATCCCATAAACGTACTAAAAAAATAGTTTGCGCGTAAGTTATGCCCAAATCATCAAGGTTTAAATTAGCAACACGCTCAAAAAGCCTGGCTGCTTTCTTAATTAAAACACCGGTATGTTCATCAAGATTGAATGCCATATTTTTATGCCGTGAAAAATAATTTCGTATTGTATAGGACACTATACATTCTGACAATGTTGACTTAATAAGTAATATATATAGCATGCTATATATATTGACTTTAATTTTCTACTATGATTATTATCACTGCATTGAAATAACTTGATTAATTGAATGAAGTTTAAGCAACTACATTTTGGAATCTAAACGATGAAAAAAATCAATTTTTACCTAATGACAGCATATTTATTTTCAACTATTACCAGTAGCAATCTCTATGCATTATCTCCAAATAACATGCTTGCGGTCGTTGAAGAAAATGCTGGACACGTTAATTTTTACAATCCAAAAGATGGTAAATCACTCGGCGAACTTCAGATAGGCTACCTACCTCATGAAATTGCACTATCTCCAGATGGTAAAACAGCTTATGTCTCCAATTTTGGCATAAAAGACTATGATAGTGGTGCTGGTCGACCTGGCACATCAATTTCAGTGATTGATATTCCATCAAGGACTGAAAAATATCGGCTTTATACATTTGATCCTGCTGAACACAAAAACTTTGACCAAATCGATAGCGCGCCACATGGCATAAAATTACGTCCTTCATCTAACAATTTACTTTATGTCAATATCGAAAAAGGTAATAAAGTATTGGTATTTAATTTAGATACCAATTCAATTATTAAAAAATTTGATGTCAGTCCCAATACACATAATATGTTATTTTCAGCAGATGGAAAAATTCTTTGGCTGATGGCAGGACGTGATGGCATTTTCCGCATCGATCCTGACACTGGCAAAATTACCGGTAATCTAACATTAACAACACCTGTACGAGGTTTGAAATTCACACCTGATCAACAATATTTAATGGCTTCTGCTTATAATCAAGTTGTGCTTGTCGATCCGATTAAATTATCGATAGTGAAACAATTTGATAACTTAGGTGTAGGTCAAATTCTTTATTCTGATATGACACCCGATCAAAAATATATTATTGCTCCAGCTGCATTTGATAACCAAGTAGTGATTATAGATGTACAAACTGGAAAAATTGTTAAGCGCATTGTGACAGGCCTTAATCCTGTCTCTGTAATATTAAGCCCCTCAGGAAAATACGCTTACGTCACCAATGCAACTGATAATCACATTACTAAAATTAATTTAACCACACTATCATCAAAAATGATTCACACTCATGATGGTCCAAATGGAACGACCTTCGTTCCATTTCAAACTAAAGTAACACATAAAAAACTTGTTTTAGGGACTGTGTTGCCACTGTCGGGACAAGATGCACAAAAAGGCAGAGACATGATGCGTGGTTATGAATATTGGCGTTTGATGATTGAGCAAGCTGGCGGATTATACATTGGTAATACATCTTATGACGTAAAAATTGTTTATCTTGATTCTCAATCTGATTCATCAACTATCACCAATTTAACAAATGAATTAGTTGATAAATATCATGCAACTATTTTGTTATCTACGTATGGTTTATCTTCATATAATGTTATGAAGAATATTTCGCTGCAAAAACATATTCCTTTGACACCCGCACAAAACAATGATTCGCCTTGGCAACCTAATGAGATTGCAGCAGGACAAGATTTTTTTGTGACATCAAAAGAATATGATCAACAGTATTACCGTCAATACAATTTTAAAGCGTCAAACTATTCTGCTTCTGCAACTGCCATTGGCATTGTGTTACAGAAAGCTTTGTCTGATACAAAAAATTTCGATTACGACACTTTAACTAAAGCATTCGAACAAAATAAATTTCATGTTTTTTACAATTTTTAAAAATAAATCTTTGAGATGTTTTTGCATGAATAAAAAAATAATTTGGCTCATATTATTTTTTTGCAAAAATACATTAGCAATGAATGATAATCAATTTGCAAATACACTATTTCAAGTTGGTAATCCCAGTGCATTATTTGCTGGTGCAATTGAAGGTAACACGACTTATCGTGAAATCAAACAGCATGGAAATTTTGGTTTAGGTACATTTAATGGCATTAAAGGTGAAATGATTGCCATCAATGGTATGTTTTACCAGATTTTACAGGATGGGAAAACCGTGCCAGTCAATCTAGACTGGAAAACCCCGTTTGCTCAAGTCATTAATTTTAAGCCAACCTTGTTTGCTGATATTCAAGAAACCGAAAATTATACTAGATTAAAAGCTGCTATTAGCAATGCGATAAATAATAAAAATATTCCTTACGCAGTGAAAATTGATGGAAAATTTAATTTTATTACGATGCGCAGCAGAACTCCACGCTCAGCTCTGAATACTAAAGCTATTCATGAAAATATTTATACTGCTAACAATGTATCTGGTACGTTAGTTGGATTTTGGTTTCCTGATTATTTAATGAATATTGGCGCACCAGGCTTTCATTTTCATTTTATTTCAAATGATAAAAAACTATCAGGACACGTGATGGATATTAGCGTGCAACATGCACAAGTTTCTATACAACAAATTAATGATATATTTTTATTATTTCCTACTACTGAAATTTATAAAAAAGCTAATATCATTGCTCCAACACTTGAAACTTATAAAAAGGCCCAACTGAAATAACATGAAAAAATTATATTTAAAATTTATTATCATTGATCACTAACTAGATGGAAGTTTTAGTTTAAGGATTAAGGCTCAGAAGATAGCTACACTATGTAGTTGTAGTTAGAGCAGTTCTAGAACCCGAATAAGAATATAAGGAACAGGTCATGTACAAAATTATTTCCTCAATCAGAGTTTTTACAGCTATATTTGCAATTTTTGTTTTATTTTCACCAGCTCATGCCAGGACGTTTCAAATAGCTGACAATCGATTTATCTCTTACACAGACATAGGACATGGTAGACCCATTATTTTGATCCATGCCTTTCCCACTGATCGACGATTATGGGAACCGGCACGAAATGAGATTGAGGATGTTTTTCGAGATAGTCGCATTTTTCGAATCATCAGCATAGACTTATGGGGTTTTGGTCAGTCCTCTTCTGCAAATGGTCAAGCCATTATGATGTCAGATTATGCCGATGAAGTAAGTCAATTACTTGATCATCTAGATATTAAAAGCGCGGTCATTGGCGGTGAATCTATGGGAGGCTATATTGCGCTCGCTTTTCTTGAAAAATTTCCGAAGAAAGTTGAGGGATTAATTTTGTCAGACACACAATCCATTGCCGATAGCCCTGAAACTAAAGCTAAGCGTGAAGCAACCGCTGTTGATGTTATTGAACACGGCACTGAAAATCTAATCAATGAATTTATTTCTAAAGCCCTCTCTCCTGATGCATCCGAAAAAACAAGAATGTTTTTGAAATATGTCTTAGAAAAGCAAGATAAAATGGCCATTGCTTCTGCTTTACGTGGAATGGCTTTGCGTCACGATACATCTAATATACTTGCCAATTCATCGTTACCTATTCTTATCCTTACTGGTGAGAAAGATAAGGTGATTTCACCTCAGCAAAGTCAAAATATGCATGCGCTCGCTAAGAACAGCAAATTAATCGTCATTCCCAATGCAGGTCACTTGTCTAGTTTGGAACAGCCGAAGAAATGGATTAACGCTGTCATAGATATGTTCTATGTTCCATAAGGAAAAACATCATGAAATCACGCCCCACACTCACAATAAACAGCAGTTACACAGAGATATTTCAAAGATTAGACAAACTCACGACACCGCTTATATGCGACGCCGCTCCAACTATTCGATTGATGGATGCTAACATTGCACCTATCGGAAAAAACGAACAATGTATCGGTCGAGCATACACAGTGAATAGCGCGCAAGATTCACTTTCAACCATGCAAGCATTAGATGATTTACAAACATTTTTAGCCTTTTTAAATTGTTCTGATAATGACATTGTTCCAACTATATTAGTGATTGCTTCTTATGGCGCACCTTATGCACTCGCTGGTGGGATGTGTGCCAACGTTGCAAAAATTAAAGGTTTTGGCGGTATCGTGACAGATGGATTTTGTCGTGATATCAAAGAAATCGAAGCAAGTGAACTTCCATTTTTTGCTAAAGGTAAGTGTGCTAAATCAGGAAAAAAAGATAAAGTTGGATCGATTAAAGAAAAAATTCAATGTGGTGGCATTGAAGTCAATCCTGGCGATATTATTTTTGCTGATAAAGATGGTATTGTTGCCATGAGTAAAGAAGAAGCGATATTAGCTATTCCAAAGGGTGAAGAGATACAAATGAAAGAAGATGCCGCACTACAAAAAATAAAAGAAGGCGCTCGATTTAATCAAATATGCAATATTGACGAACACATCGAAAATCTCAGAACTGATATTCCTTCGAAATTAAAATTGAAATAATAATGGCATGAATAATTTATCGATAAAAAATATTATTGCGTTGACCATCGGCAATGCACTTGAGTGGTATGATTTTTTTGTTTACTCATTTGTTAGTATTTATTTTGCGAAATTATTTTTTCCAAGTATTAATCCTATTAATTCCATATTAGCTGCTACTGCAACTTTTGGTGTTGCATTATTAATACGACCATTGGGTGGAATTATTTTAGGATTATATTCAGATAAACATGGTCGAATTCGAACGATGAATTTGATCATAATTATCATGACAATATCTCTTATAATAATTGTTATTACTCCGAGCTATCATCAAATCGGAATATATGCGCCACTACTAATTTTGCTTGCCAGACTTTTACAGGGATTTTCAGTAGGAGCTGAATTTGGGATTTCAGCTTCAATATTAACTGAATTATCTCCAACAAATAAGCGCGGTTTTTACAGCTCATTACAAACATTTGGTCAAATGATTGCTGTATTGCTGAGCTCATTTATTGGGATGGAACTTGCCGCCAATTTAAGTGATCAACAAATTGAAAATGCTGGCTGGCGAATTCCATTCATCATTGGATTATTAATTATTCCTGCTGGAATTTATATAAGACGTCAAGTAAATGAAACGAATATTCTCATGCAAGAAAAATCAGAAACAACATTAATTTTAAAAGTGAAAAATAATTTAAAAGCTATTCTCATCGTAACAGGCCTCGTGAGCGGTGGAACTGTATCGATGTATGTCATATTATCTTATATGCCAATCTATGTAACAAAATATTTACATTTAACAACTTATGACTCTTATTTATCTGTGTTGATTGGCGTAGGAATGATGACAATATTAATTCCTTTTTTTGGTTGGCTGTCAGATCGTATTGGTAAAAAACCATTATTATTATTTTCAATGGCATTATATTTTATTGAACTTTATCCCTGTTTCGCGTGGCTTAATTCATCACCTTCGTTAGCAAAATTAATTATCGTGCAATGCATATTTTGTTTTTCACTTGCAATTTATTATGGTGCGATTACCGCTGCGATGACTGAGATTTTTCCAGCAAATGTCCGCGCAACTTGTCTTTCGATTGGCTTCAATACTGGTGTTATCATTTTCGGCGCTTTCGCGCAATTTATTGTTACCTTATTAATTGAATCTATCAATTCACGTTTAGCAATTACTATTTATCCATTATTTGGCGTTTGTATTTGCTTAATTGCCGCAAGCTATTATCAAGAAAACAAGCAACGTAACGCTCCGGATTGGCATCGATAAACTGCCAACCTTTCATTGCAATTTTATTCAGAAATTGTTGGTATAAATCCTTCAGCTTGCATTTGCCACAGTTTATAGAAATAACTATCCTTATTTTGCAATAACGATTCCAAAGAACCATCTTCAACTATTTTACCACTAACAAAAACTAAAATTCTGTCCATGTCTTTTAGCGTTGATAATCGATGTGCAATAACAATAGTAGTTTTATTTAACATCACCTCATGCAATGCTTCATGAATATGGCTTTCCGTTATAGAATCCAAAGAGGACGTTGCTTCATCAAGTAATAAAACAGGTGCATTTTTCAAAAACGCCCTTGCTATGGCTATACGCTGCTTCTGGCCACCAGATAATTTTATTCCACGCTCACCAACAAGTGATTGATATTGATTAGGCAACCCACAAATAAAATCGTGACACTTTGCATGTTTAGCAGCAATTATTACCTCATCATCACTTGCTTGTGGTTTTGCAAAACGGATATTCTCCATAATGGTACGATGAAATAATTCTGGCTCTTGAGGAATAGTTCCGATTTGTTTGCGAAGAGAGCTGACAGTAACATTTTTAATGTTTTGGTTATCAATTGATATTGTCCCTTCTTGTATATCAATTAAACGTAAAATAAGCTTTATAAAAGTGGACTTTCCTCCTCCAGAAAATCCTACTAATCCAACTTTTTCTCCAGCCCTGATAGTAACATTGAGATTATTAAATAAAGGCTCATTGTTTTCATATTGAAATGTAACATGATCAAATTTAATTTCGCCTTTATTGATGTCAAGTGGATTTGCGTCAGATTTATCAGTAATCTCATGAGGTATACGTATAATACTTAACGCTTGATTGCAAGCACCTACTACTTTAGAAAAACGTTGCATTTGCTTACCGACTTCCTGAACGCTCCACATCAATGATATTGATAAAGATAGCACGAGAGCAAAATCACCAGGACTTACCCAATGCTGTTTAAGGCCATAAACTAATGCCATTAGCATGGCTGTTATTAAAGTGGTGTAACCTATATCTTGAAATAAATTAACTTTTAAATTATACCACTGCAAATCACGATCACTATTTACCAACCGATTAACATCTTTATCGAGATGGGAAATTTCCTGAACTTTATTATGGAATAATTTAACACTAACGATATTTGATATTGAATCAGATGCGGTACCAGTCATTTTGGCAATATTTTCAGAAAAACTTCTTGCATATTTTTCCGCTCCTTTTGCTGCGATATAAGAAATATATACATATACCGCTGTCCATACAAATAATATGATCCCAAATAAAGGGTGAACAACTTCGAATAAAGTAAAGCTTGCAATAATTGCGGCAAAGAAGCGAGGATAAAACCATTCATTAGGAATGCTGATTAATGGTTCAATATTTTCTGCCATGTCCCATATTTTTCTTGTTAAATTTCCAGCAAATGTATTTTGAAAAAATGTATATGAATGATCTAGCACATAGGAAAACATATCTTTATCTACAGAGCCTTTTAAATAAGGATATAATTTCAAATTAATGTAATCGTATAAACGAAAAGTTAAGTTTAAAATTATGGTCATCAATATATAAAACACGATAGGTATAAATAGAGCAGGGAATAATTTAGTTTGGTCATTTGCATATTGAACAACGGTATCAATAATGATCTTTAATAAATATGGGCTAACAGACATATTTATTGCCCACACCAGAGACACAAATAAGAAGCCCGTTAAGTACCATTTTTTATATTTTAAATATTTCCAAACAAACGGAAATAAAGTGTCAGGCAAATCAATTTTTTCGCTATTCATATCAAGCCCTTCAACGCAAATATCTTTGTATGGGACAAAAATTTGATATTGCTCGTTAATTCATCCAAAATTCGTGTTTTTTCCGACTAAAGAAGGACATGAACGGGTAGAAACCAACGAGCTGGTGCTAATGTTAAACGGATATTTTGATTGGAACAAGGGGCGAATGAATGTTTTGCAGGAATGTTAATTGCGTTGATCTAGTAATCCAGTTGTGAATGGAAAAATGATCAGGTTGTTTGGAATTTGACCTGCCCGCTTTTTTAGTACCAAAATTACATGATTAAATGGTGTACGAGCGTGTATTTCAGCGAAAAGAAAATTATTTTATGCTACTTGAAAATTATTCACATCTCATTCATCTTAGTGCGCTGTCACATCCAAAATAAATTTAACTAAAAGGATTTTTAGTCATGGCAACATCGCGCTTAAATAGTCAGCCTAATAATCAATCAGTCCACACCAAAGAATCTATTCTCAAAAAACTTGATAGTGATATGACTGATACTGAAAGACAAAGTTTTATTAACAATTTAGTGCAGTCATTCGATACAGCATTGTTATTAAATTATGTAGCATTAGAATGGAAAATGAAGCTACTCGAGAAAAAATCGCAGCTCATCACATTTGAAGAACGAGTTCGTGTAAAAAATATTTATATTGGCGTTTATAATAATGCTGATGAAGTTGGAGCTGAAGAAAAAATCCGTAAAATGAAAATTAGCCTGCACGAAGATGCAGAACAACTTAAAGTTATCAAAACAAATTATGAAGTGAGTACTGCGCGCGCAGAAAAATCATTAGCATTATTCGCACCAATCGCTAATCAATTACAGCAAATGACTGACAATGCTGAACCAACAAATCAACTGCGTAAATAACATAAGCATTGTCATAACAAAGGAGTATTTAATAACATGCTAAAAAAAATAATTGTTCTTGTTGGAATTTTTTTTCTGAGTTCATTGACAGCCTATGCTGAAAACAACTTGAATTCTCTTTGGAAAACAGTGCAAGCTGAACAAACACAAGATCTGCCGGAAGGATTATCAGGTGCATGGTTAGAAAATATCACTCTGAAAGGAAAATCAAAAATTTTGTTTTCTGATCTAAGCCCATTTTCTGCTTTACAAATCATGTTGCGACTAGACGCCATGCAATCAAGCGTTGCGCTTCCAGGTTATCTAGAAGTGAAAAAGAAATTTAAACCTTTTATTAATTACTACCTTAATCACCGTTTAAAAGACGAACCTTACGGTGCCATTGGTTTCTGGCCAGTATGGCAACTTGAGGATGGAACAGTAATTCGAGCTCCTTCCACTGATCCTGCTATTCGAGAAGTGACGGGTGATACACTTTCAGCTGATAGTGATGACAGTTCCCAGATGGCTATATGGCTACAAAAAACTGAACCAGGCCATCCTTTTATCAATGCTTATTTAAAGATGTTAGAAAATATTCTTGATGAAAATCGAACAACACAAAGTAAGAAAGAAGCATCGTGGAAAGATATCAATTCTGGTGCGTTCCTAACTTGGGTTAGAGAACCTGGATCGGAAAATAATGTTGACTGTGTTGTTAATATTAATGTGTTAACTTCTTTAAGTCTGATCAAAAAATCAGTCACGCTTTCAAATAAACTACAACAAGCAGAAATGAATTCTTCAGATTTAATATATAAAGCATTAACTCAGTCTCAATTTCCAACATGTAGTTATTATTATTCTCGCTGGTCACAATTTTATTTAGCATTAGGAAAATTGTACGAAACTGGTGGAGGAGTTTTTAATGCGGATCAATGGAAAACTATTCGTTCAGCCTTTAAATCGACACTTTTAACGAGCTGGCGTACTAAAAATATTCAATCAACAAATGAATGGGCTGAGTTTTTAATCGCATCACAAATGTTTGGGTTAACTAAGGATGCTGAGTTAAGCAGAACATTAGCTGACATCAAACAATACTTGTTAGAAGAAGTTAATAATGAAAATTACTATTCATTAATCGAAGGGAATGATGTTTTTCGAGGTGATGTAGCCCCTGGCATGACTCTTCTCTGGTACGTAAAAGCTCAGACGGCGACTTTATTATTAGAAGCGCTGATTGAGGAGAAAAAAGCTGGAGATCTTGTTTAGTTAAGAATATCGATATACAGTAGTCAAAATGTAATATTAATAAATATAGTACTCGTCGGAGTTTTTTTCCGGCGAGACTTAACACAAGGATTGAATATCAATTAAATATCGATATTTACCATGTTAAAACGAAAACCAACCTTACAACAAATTTCAATTGACTTGCTAATACGCGGGAAATATCAACCGCGCCAGTATTTTGACCCAGAAAAATTATGGGAATTAGCTGAATCAATCAAAAGCACTGGCGGATTATTACAACCCATTGTGGTGCGGCCAACCAATGATGGTAAATATGAAATTGTCGCGGGTGAAAGACGTTGGCGCGCGGCACAATTAGCAGGATTACCCGACATTAGTTGTTTAGTCAATCCCTATTCTGATGAACAAGCATTACAAGCGGCTATCATCGAAAACGTTAGTCGCACAGATTTAAATCCAATCGAAGAAGCACAAGCTTATCAACGTTTAATCGATGAATTTCATTATTTACACGAAGAAGTCGCTGCATCAGTTGGAAAATCTCGCACAGTCGTCACGAATGCATTACGCTTACTCAAGCTTGATCCACGCGTGCAAAAATTATTAGTGACTGGTGAATTAAGCGAAGGTCATGGCAAAATTTTAGCTGGGCTTGATTTGCATCAACAATTTGCTTTAGCTGAACAATGCGTACAAAAAAATTGGAATGTACGCAAAATGGAAATGGAAGTAAAAAAATTGCAGCAAAATAACAACGACAACTCAACCTATAACGATGCTAATATTAAAAAATTAGAAGCAGCCTTATCTAGTCATGTTGGTAATCGTGTACAAATTGAATATGAAGAACGCGGCGGCGGTTATGTTCGAATTCGATTTAATAATGTTGATGAATTAGAAGGTCATTTTGACCGCATCGGATTTAAGTCTGAAGAATAGTGTATGCCCTTCGAGACGCGGCACAAAACGCCGCTCCTCAGGGCGATCGGAGATGAAGAGCATCTCTCATATGCGAAAGTGTCTGCCTCATGTTTCGAGACGCGTTTAGCCATCCTGAGGAGGCGCATATAGTGCGCCGTCACGAAGGACAGCACGAATAGTCACACGTCTCGAAGGGCGATATAAACAGCTAGTTATTGAGACAATAATAACGGAGAATCAATCATGCTCAGTCAACATAAGACCATCGAAAAAAATGATATTTCTATTAAAGAATTGATCACGTACGATGAAACCAAATTAACAGAAATATTTAGCACAATTACACCAACTCAACTGTTACAATTATTAAATAATGCAACGAGTGCAGACATCCAAGCGTTCGTTAGGAAAATTCAAGCCAGTGAGCATGGTCAACAAGAAATAGAAAATTTAAAAAATGAATTAACGATTACGCCTGACAACAAAATTGATGATGATTCTTCTTTAATCTGTTATCAAATCTTAACCACCAATAACATTAATCTTCTACCTCAAGATTTTGTATCAGCTGCGATAAAATATGCAGAACAAAATCAATTAAGAAATATTGCTAACAGCATTCGCGCTATAAAAACGATCACGCAACATCAAGTATGTGATCAAAATCGTTTGAATATCGATCAAGATCACCACTATGTGCACGCACCGGAAGCACAGCTATATCATGCTAATTTATGTAATCTTCATCTTGAAAATAGCCAATTCACAAGATCGAACTTATCGCACGCTCTTATGTTGAATACTAATTTCAATTATGCCGATCTGTCTTGTATCTCCGCTGTCGAAGCACAAGCAACTGAAGCATGTTTTGTTGAAGCCAATTTTACTAATAGTAATTTTGTGAAAACACGATTTTTTCTCTGTGATATGCAACGAATCAATGCTATGAATACAGACTTTTCCAGCGCCATTCTCATGGGAACGAATTTTGCCAATGCAGATTTATCCAATACTAATTTTACCAATGCTAATCTTTCGCAAGCGAAATTAGATCGCAGCATTCTTACCAATACTATTTTAAAAAACGTTAATTTATCGGGTGCAAGTTTGCAAGGTGTAAGTTATCCGAATAAAAAATTAGATCACCTGAATTGGAATAAGGCTGAATTGTCGCACTCTAATTTTAACAATGATGACTTTTCATTTTGTGATATGAATGAAGCTGTGTTAATTTGCACTAACATGAGTGATACAACCATCACAGATACAAACTTACAATATGCGAATTTAACAAAAACTAATTTTTCAAAATCAAATTTATCGAATTCAAATTTATCCAAAGCGATCTTTCAAGGTACTAATTTTTCTGAAGCTAATTTATCTCATGCCATCATGAAGGAAAGCGACTGCTCGAATATTGATTTTTCTAATCTCTGCTTATATCACGCAAATTTAGCTAATACAAAATTTAAATCCACTAATTTTTCTGGCGCAGATTTACAAAAAGCTATATTAACAGATTGTGATCTTTCTAATGCTGATTTATCCAACGCCAACTTGATACATGCTAATTTAACTCGTGCTTATTTAGGTGAAACCGACTTATCAACCACTAACTTAGAACACGCCACATTAACCGATGCAATGTTTTTTAAAAAAGAGGCAGATCTTACCGAAACAAAAAAACAGTTATCTAAACTAAATAAACAATTATCTAAGCATCAGGAAGTAGAAATATTATCAAATACCGTATTAGCTGATTTATTAAAAAAAGCGGCTGAATTTACTATTGAAGAACGTGATGATTTATATAAATTTGCTTCTTCGCTTAGCTTATTTAAGCAGCATCCTATTAGAAATCACGCATCGATTTCATTTAGTTTTGCTAGCAAACAACATCAATCTCTTCCGCCAAATGAATCTCGACAACAAAGAATTTTGCGGGAAAATTTAATGCCCGCACAGATTGAAGATAAAATCCTTCATGTACTTAACACATGAAAGATAATGTTAACACCTCACCTATCTAAATTCACATCTTGCAAAATTGTTTTCGCATTTAAACGCGATAAACTTTTTTCAATGCGGCGTAACCCTTTTGAGACACTTTTTTCACGTGTACTTAATTCAGGATTTAACACGGTTGTCGCGTGATTTATATGCTCGAGATAATTTATTAAAATATCAGATGGGATGAAAATCATTTGATGACCTTCATTAACCAATCGTTGATGCAATGCTTTGCCTGCAACCATATCACCATCAGAAAAATGCAAATTATATTTACGCAATAAATCCATGCGATACATGGCGCAATGACTGCGAAGATAATAATAATTTTTACCAATTCCTTCCAAACCATGACGCGTTTTACCAATTAATTTAAAATAAAAATGCTGAATATTACGTTCAATTGATTTTAAACTGCGACGCCAAAACGATTTGGATTCTAATTTCCATGACCCAACACCAGCAATATTCGGGGACTGTTCGATCTGTTCAATTAAAAACTCCAACCAACGTGGATGCTTCACTAATGTGTCCGTGTGTATCGATAAAACATATGGCGTTGTCACACGATCAAGTGCCATATCCAAGGCGCGTGAATGCGCTGAAATCGCACCTTCGTTGGGAATGACAGGACGTTCAATCAATTCTATCCAAGCTAAACTACGCAGATAATCAAGCGATGCGTCTTTGGAATCATTATCGATCACCATCACTTTTATTTTATTAGCATCAGTAAATTTACGGATCAAGCGCAAGCAAAGTTTATCTAACTCCAATGTCTTATAATTTGGGATTAAAATTGTGACTAATGGACCATTCATCTCTTGTTCTCAGCGATCAAAACGGCGATTATAATACGCCATTGCAAAAAGAATCATCAGAAATAACAAGGATATTTATACAGCCACGTTATTTTAAAAAGTAGGAATCTATTGTGATAGATCCCCGCCTTCGCGGGGATGACGTACACTTTCACAGGAAAACGTACACTAAACACTGGAGCCATTATGAAAGGCATTATCCTCGCCGGCGGATTAGGCACCCGACTCTATCCTGCCACTCGGTCAATCAGTAAACAGTTGTTGCCTGTTTACGATAAACCGATGATTTATTATCCACTTAGCACGTTGATACACGCGGGTATCAAAGAAATATTGATTATCACCACGCCCCATGAATCAGCTATGTTTCAACATTTGCTTGGTGATGGCTCACAATGGGGTATATCGCTTCATTATGCCGCGCAAAATAAACCTGAGGGAATCGCGCAAGCTTTTATTATCGGCGAAAAATTCATTGGTAAAGACAATGTATGCCTGATTCTTGGTGATAATATTTTATACGGCGATAATTTGTCAGAAAAATTGCAGCAAGCCGCTACTTTGAAAAGTGGAGCGACGATTTTTGGCTACTACGTCTCCGATCCTGAACGCTATGGCGTGATCCATTTTAATGAGCAACAAGAACCGATTGATATCATGGAAAAACCTGTTTCGCCTCCGTCAAATTATGCCGTGATTGGTCTATATTTTTATGATAATCAAGTGATCGACATTGCAAAAAATCTTCAGCCATCTGCTCGCGGCGAGCTTGAAATTACCGATGTCAATTTGCATTATTTGCAACAGAAAAAATTGCGCGTGGATAAATTAGGGCGCGGCACGGCGTGGCTTGATACTGGCACACATAAATCATTACTAGATGCTGCCAATTTTATTTATGTACTAGAACAACGCCAAGGATTGAAAATTGGCAGTCCAGAAGAAGTTGCTTGGCGCATGGGCTATATTAATCGTTCGCAATTGGAAAAACTGGCTGAATCACAAATTAAAAGCGGTTACGGCGAGTATTTGTTAGATTTAATTGATCGATAGGATCAC
>AMFJ01025876.1_pt1 | contig 16408 bp, 9 predicted proteins | sample 427208 | NCBI WGS metagenome assembly AMFJ01 (sample SAMN02954298, study PRJNA114691) | groundwater metagenome | biome: aquatic; feature: subsurface aquifer; material: sediment; isolation source: subsurface aquifer sediment | place: USA: Rifle, CO | collected 2008-08
GAAATCGATGGCCTCAAAATACCCGTGGTCATTCAGGAGCCCCAGCCCCGCCAGTCGTTTGAGATTTTTGAGTGTCTTTTGGGGTGCGACGCTGACCGCCAAAAGAGAGGCGTATGGCGCAATCACTATCGTTTCTTCTTGTCCACGTTTGAGTCCCAGACTCGGTACTCCAAAAGCATGATACTGATACGTCTTGTGAATGTCGAGATCACCGAAAGCCGATTCCGAGATTCCCCACGGAACCCGGTGTTTGTTGGCGTAGGCAATTTGTATGGCGACAGCTTCGTGAGCGGCTTTGTCGAGCAACGTATTCCCATACGAGCGTTGAAAAAGAAAAGGCATCAGGTATTCAAACATGGTTCCTGTCCAACTGAGCAATACCCGGTGACGCCCAACAGCGCCATAAGGACGAGTCATGTCGAACCAATGCGCAACGGGAACCTCCCCGCGTGCGATGGCAATGAAACTACCCAAACGCGCTTCGCTGGCCAATAGATCATAAAAGGAGCGATCCAATCGCCCTTCCGAAACATTGTAACCTATCGAGAATAATTTGCGCTCAGGGTTATACAAAAAATGCATGTTGATGGACTCGGAAAGTTGTTCACATTCCAGGGTGAGTCGTTGCGTGAACGCCAGAGCTTCTCCCGCCAGCCATTTTGATCTGCTGAAAGCGATCAAGACGCGATCAATCCAGGCAAGTCTTGCCTGATCCTGGGTCGCCATTTGGCTTCGTACACTTTCGAGTGATTTGATCACGGACACCTGACCCTTGGCCAAGGCCACGAGTGACGGGGCTTGGGTGAGCGCAGAATGAAATTCGGGCAGAATATTTTTATCCAGACGGAGGATGTCTTCATCAGTTTTTTCATTCAAGATTTCGATCCAGCCCAGATAGCGATCAGCTGTGTCCCGCCAGGACTCAAGTTGATTGAGCAACGCACCAACCCAATAGTTTGTGTTCCCCGGTGTGCCTGGGAACGCGCTGGTCTTCTGCTTGAGATGAGTAACTATTGTTTTTGTTTTCCAAAGGATCGCCAGCACATCCCCGGCGTATTTTCGTGACGTGTTCCAGTTGTGCAGAAGAGAATCAAGGTCATCCACAATAAAACACCCCCTGGTTTCGCTTGTCACATATTCTTTCAATATTTCATAAGCATCACGAATACCCTCAACGGCTTTGTCGTCCAGCAAAGGGAGCAAAACGAGTTCCTCGAGCCCTTTTTTAAGGGTCCAAAGGCACCCCAGGAAATTCCCGCTATCGACTGTGGAAACATACCGGGGGGGCAAGGGAGCCAAGGTTTGAATATCGTACCAATTAAGAAGGTGACCTTCATAGCGTTCCAATTTGGCCAGGGTTTCAAAGGTTTTTGACAATTTGTGCACGACATCGTCTGTCGTGACGTATCCAAAATGACGCGCACCCAAAACACTGACCATCCAAAGGCCAATGTTCGTTGGACTGGTACGCAGAGCCAGTTGGTTTCGGTGAGAGACCTGATAATTATCGGGCGGCAACCAGGAGGATTGCTCATTCACAAAGTCCGAAAAGTAGCGCCAGGTGCGTCGCGAAATGCGTCTTAGGAATTGTCGATCGTCATCGGAAATGAATGAGTCAGGTTGTTTGACAGCAGGTCGCCGATTGAGGAACCAGGCAACAAGTGGGGAAAACAACCACACACCCAACCAGGGACTGGCCTGGATCAGGTGATTGGGTTTGTCATAAAGAGATCCCATCACAAAAAAAGAGGTGCAAACACTGCTGACTCCCACTGAAAGGTAAAACTGGGAAACCTGCTTCTGGGCACTGCGCCCAGTCATTTGTACTGTACTCCATTCCAGAAGCTGGCGGTGCGAAATAAAACGTCTGTAAAGACTGCGCACGATCGCGTCCAGATTCATCCAGGATTGATAAGGCAGGAGAGAGGCTTCCACAACGACTCGAGCAATATCCGCCACAATCCTTGAAAAGGAAACGCTTTTGAACCCCTGCCGCGTCGTGGCCCAGGTGAAATGCTGGGCGAGAGAGTGGAACATAAACTGTACAATCACAAAGGCGCTGGCGATGAAACCAACCCAATACGATAGCAACCAGGAAGCGGGCAACACAACCAGACATGAGACTGGCAAAAGACTGCGACGCAGATTGTCAAACACCTTCCAACGGTCAAACAGGGAAAGAGGATTATTGACACGTTGACCATCGTACCCAGGGACGCGTGGCGTGACCCAGTCTGCAATTTGCCAATCACCGCGGATCCACCGGTGTTGGCGCTTCACAAATGTCAGATAGTCCTGGGGAAATTCATCGAAAAGCTCAATATCGCTCACCAAAGCGACCCGGACGTGGGCCCCTTCAATCAAGTCGTGGCTCAAAAGACAGGCATCGGGAAATCGTTTTGACAAAAGCTTGCTGAACGCGCGCACATCATAAATGCCTTTACCGTGGTAAGACCCCTCACCCACCAGGTCCTGATACACATCCGAGACAGAGTTGGTGTAGGGATCAACGCCAACAGGGTTTGAAAAAAAACGGCTGAAAGGTGATCCGCTGGCGCTCGGCAGAGACGGCGTGACGCGTGGTTGAATGAGCACAAAGGTGCCGGGCATGACGCGCCCCGCATCATCGAAACGGGCCCGATTGAGTGGGTGTGAAATGGTTTCGATCATCCGACGCGCGGTACCGTGTGGGAGTTGAGTGTCGCTATCAAGTGTGATGACGAAACTCACATTGGTGAGCAAATGGGGATCACCCACATGCACGAAACGTTCGGCACCGTGTGGCCTCGTGCCCGTAATCAAATCGTTGAGTTCTTCCAACTTCCCCCGTTTGCGCTCCCAACCAATAAATTTATTTTCGGATTGGCTCCATTTTCGTTCACGATGAAAAAGATAGAACAAATCTGCCCCATAGCGTTGATTGAGTCTTTCGATGGCCTGAACCGCTGCCTGGAGAAGCGTGGCATCTTCTGCGGTTTGCGGCGAATTGGCATCGGTATCGTCCGACAGGAGTCCGAACAGGAGGTTGTTTTGCTGATTGGCCAGATAACGCACTTCCAGTTTGTCTGCCTCTGCCTGAACGGTTGCCAAATTCGACAGCATCATGGGAACAACCACCAGCGTCTGACAATCATCGGGGATGCCAGAGATTTTGTAATCCATTTTTGGCAAAATGCGTGGCGGCAAAAAACGCGTGATGAAGTAATGCATCACATCCAGAGAGAGTTGACTGACAGGGATGAGCAAAAGAAAAACCAGGCAGCACTGGGCCAGACAGGTCAATTCCCCCAGCCCCCAAAAAAGGATCAGTGTGAGAAAAAGAGAAAACAAAAAACCAAAACCCAGGAAATAGACTTTCAAGTGATGCGCGTATATCCCGTGAAGCAACCGGAACCGAAGTGTTTCCCTGCATCCGATCAGCATTGCCAAATGATTTCTTTTCTCTCCGATCAGGTGAGCCCCCAGGTGAGCAAGTCGGCCATCAGCTGTTCTGTTTGATTGCGCCAGACGGGCTTGATCGATGGCTTTCTGGGCCACCTGCTCTTCTGTCAAATGAGAACCACGGTGAAGTTCCTCAACACAGCGACGATAACGGTCGCGTGTGGCAAAATCCATCTTCGGATAAATGCCGGCAGGGTCCGTACGTAACAGTTTTTCAACGACGCTCAACTTTTCGAACATGACTTTCCAATCAATCAACGCCAGCTGACGCAAACTGGTAAAGGCGTTCCCGATGGATACCCTGTCCTCCATTTCATGATTTTTTTCGCGCAGGCTGAGTTCGGCAAAGGTTTTGTTGAACGTATTTTCCAGCCAGTTTTGCACAGGCGTGAGCACCGCCCCCTCATCGTAGAGACAATCGATGAGTTGCGCCCCAAAATGAAGGCTGGGACAAGCCTGGTTTTCGGTAAGTTCTGCCAGTATGGAAAACAAGTCTTTGGTATCTCGTCGATTGGCCATGATGAGCCGGTGTGCCCAAAAATCAGCCATTTCTTCTTCGCGCAACTCCGTGAGGGCCCTTTCTGAAAGGTGTCGTATGCCTTCGATAAGCGCTATGCGCAACATCTGGGGAGTTGTCCAGAGTTCAGCAATCGACAAGGCCCTTTCGTTTTGATAAGCCTCCAAGTATTTTATGATGTTATCTTCATCCAAACGAAAATCAGTGCCAGACACAAACTCCCTGGCCAAACCATAAATACGGGGCAAACCCTTGAAGGGTCCGCTCTCAAGCGCTGGCAATTTTTGATAATGACCACGCGGCAGGTTGAGTAACACGTCACGGGCATTGCCTTCCAAAATGTATTCGTTATCGAGAAGCCATTCGGCTGTGGGGGGCAAACTCTGTTCCAATCGATTGGCCTCGGAAAGATCCTGGCAGGCTTGCTGAACCCAGTACCGACTTTGTTTGAGACGTTTGAGTAACTTGATGTCGCGTAAAGGTTTTGGATCAAGCGAGTGACCTGCGGCCACGCGCTGGGCATGCTCTTGCAGTTGTTCATTTGTGAGCGGAAGTTGCGATGGCCATTCTTCTTTGAGGGAACCGTTCCTTTTGGGATGAAGAATAAAAATTGTGGGGGGGGCCTGCGCTCCCTCCAGCAAAAGAGTTGAGGGAATCTTGAGCTTTTCAATGGGGGCTTGCAGAATGAGAACTGTTTCGTCATTGGAGAGCCAGCGAGCATGATCGCGGATTAGCTGTTTGGCCACACCAAATCTGGAACGTCTGATCAAAATCACACCAAAAAGAGAGCCCGATAAACTACTCGCAAAAATAAATAGCAACCGATGAGTCAGGTCCTGGCAAAGGAACAGAAGCGCAGTGGCGTAGGTTGGAAGAATCACAGCGACAAATCCAAAGATAACAAAGAACATCAGCAAACAAAAAACCAGACGCCGGTAAAAAGGATCGTGGATGAAAATTTTTCCTTTGGCGTCCTTATGCATCCAGGCAACGCGGTGGCAACCTTTGCGCGCAAGTCTCTTGGCGGCGTCACACGCCTCACTTTTTTTAGGGAAGTAGCCAAGAAGGATGCCATTTTTCATGAGTGATGCTATCCTTAGTCCTCATTGCTCTGCGAGTACAGCGGGAAATGTCACAGGCAGAAATGGCATCAAATCTTGACACCAGACAGGTAGGGCACATTCGTATGAATGGGAATGGCGGGCATCAGATGATCACACAAAAAGATGGCCGGAACATAGCTGATTAAATCCTAAAACACCCAATGCCACGGCAAACAGAGCAACCCAGATGTTGTCACAAAAGGTTTTTTGGCGATGCACAACACAATACTTTTGGTTTTAGATTCTTTCTTCTTAAACCAAGTCAAACTTTTGAGTGCTTTATCGGATGGGGTTTCTTCCGCCTCCACAGCAATGGCCAATTTGTGTCCTGACCTAAAAGACAACATGAACGGTATTTCACTGCCTCCCCTCGTTGTATAAGACTCCATCATAACACGACCAAAAGATCCATAAGCAATTTGCGTTCGAAACTCATGATACAAACACCTGATCATGTCTTGTCGTGTTAGCTTTGCCTCCAGCGGACAGAGATAATGAGAAAGGCCTGGGTCCTCGAAAAAATATGTTTTTCCAAAGGGACGTATCAAAAATAATCCCTCTAAAGCATCCAAGACAGCTTTAACGGTTGGTTGCGAACAACCCACCCTTCGCGATAAATCTGCCATACAAGCCGGAAAACCCTGGTTTTTAGCCAGTTCTGTGAGAATCGTGATCAATTTTGTGACTGACAATCTCACCTGCCTGACAAGCTGAATATCACGGCCTAACAATGTATCTAAATGATTGGCAAAATAATTTTCTCTCAAACCATCATCTCTCAGAAAACAAATGCCTGGCAATCCCCCGCTTTTCATAAAATGATACAGCTGAGTTTGATTGGCCCATGTTTTCTTTTGCAAAGAATTGATCAGAATATCTTTGTGACAACCTGTCACAAGAGAAAGAAATTCTGATGGCTTTTTACTGTGACACTCAGACAAATTCAAAGGAAACAGCTCAAGAAGAAATAGGCGCCCTGTCAGGGATTCTCTGATCTGGCGCCGTGCAGCAAAACGAACTGATCCACTAATCAAAAAACGCCCGAGCCTACGCAGGTTATCAATGGAATATTTAAGAGCATCAAAAGCCGGCGGATATTTTTGAATCTCGTCGAGGGCCAAAGGATAATCTGCCACTTCTAGCAATGAGGCTCCCTGACGTTCAAAACGGGTTTGAAATTCAATTTGATCGAAAGAATGATAACGAACCGCAATTTTTTTTAAAAGAGTCGTTTTTCCCACCTGCCTCATGCCCACAACGCCAACACAGGGGGCCTGTTTGAGGGCTTTGGCAATGACCTGTTCGCAAAATCGGTTTCTTTGGTGTGCCATAAAAGCATTAAACACCCATTTTAACAATTATGTCAAATCTAAAATAGCACTTTATTTATGACATAATTACAAAAACAGCATACCCTTCCTGGATTTATTGCGCCCAAAGTCTTCTGGTTATTTTGGATGAGCCTGCGAAGATTTAACTTCAAACAAAAAAACCACCCGAAGGTGGTTTTTTGTTTTCACGCGTCCCCAACAACAATCAGTTGGAACAAGATTTCGGATGAAATTGGGAAAATCTATGGATTGAAAGAGGTTATACCTCCTCTGGGCCAGTACAAAGCTCCGATGTCATCCCCATTAACCCATCAAAATCTTAAACAATCACTCCCTCTATGGGATTAGAACTATGTATTAGGGAGAAGGGTATGGGAAGGAAAGAAAAAGGTCCGCGATGCGTTTGCATTGCCAACGCATTTTTTGTGAACCGAACAAAGTCGAATTTCTTCACACAGAAAAACCAAAATTTGAGACAGTGTTTTTGATAATACCGGATCGATTACTGGCACCCATTGTTGATGAGTTTCTGCTGGGCTTGCTTTGCCCTGAGCACCGATTGGTTGTAGCCCAATGAGGATTGAGACACCCCACCCTGATAGCTGTTCATCATCGAACCTTGGGCCATAGCAAGGTTGCTGTTATACTCCAGCCTCAACAATGAGCAAATTTCTGGCTTACCCGCCTGTTTGGTTTGGGGCTGATCATTCTGGGTCACGGACACAGGCTTCTTAAAATTGGGATTGTGAAGATTTGCCCTCGCCCACGTTGCATCATCAAAAGAATCCACAACTACCGAGGTGGCCATTAGCCTCCAATTGTTGTAGTCTTTTATCAGAACAGGGATTAGGTGCCACATGCCTTCAATAGTGTGAATTGTCTCACGCTGTCTCACTTCGATACTCATGAGATGAGATTGGGACAGGAATTTCTTTCGGCCAAAATAACCCATTAAAATACATCGTGAATATTTTTTTAGGTATTGGCAACCGTTAATCACTTGCGCTGTTATTAACGATATTATATATATTCGTCAATAAACGAGCAACTCATTAACGAATCGCTAATATGGCTACCCAATCAAAAATTCATGGGAAAAAGGTCAAGTGTCCGGAAGGTTATCAAGCTTATGTCCCTGATCCGCTTCCTCCGCCGATAGAATGGAATGATCGGCTGGCAAGACATCTTTCTGATGCCGATCGCCTCATCGGTCAGCTGGCCTCAATCGGAGCCGCCCTACCCAATCCTCATCTGTTGATTCGTCCCTTTGTCCGACGCGAAGCCGTCTTGTCGAGCCGTATCGAAGGAACCCAAACCTCACTGGCGGAATTGTTCGCGGATGAGGCCGGTGTGGAATCACAGCAAGACCGTTCGGATCTCAGGGAAGTCGAAAACTATGTCAAAGCCTTGGAATATGGAATCAAGCGTCTCAAGACTCTCCCCATTTCACTGCGTCTGATTTGCGAGGTCCATGAACAGCTCATGAAGGGTGTTCGAGGCAATATGGCTACCCCCGGAGAATTCCGGAGATCTCAGAACTGGATTGGTGTTGCTGGGTGCACGTTACAGAACGCGACCTACATTCCGCCACCTCCGCATCTGCTCATGGATTGTCTGGGAGCTTTGGAAAAATTCTTTCACGAATCCACACTGCCGCCACTCGTGACGATTGCTCTGATCCATCTGCAATTTGAGGCGATTCACCCATTTCTCGATGGAAACGGTCGTGTGGGACGCCTGTTGATTATTCTGTATCTTGTGGAGCGCGGTGTTTTACCATCACCAATCTTGTACCTCAGCGCCTTTTTTGAAGCCAAGCGAGACGAGTATTATGCGCGCCTACGCGCTGTGAATGAAAATGGCGATTGGGAAGGTTGGGTTGAATACTTTCTCAACGGAGTCGCCCGTCAGGCAGAAGATGCATTAGGTCGTATCAAGCGAATACAGGAAACCGTCGCAAAGTGGAAACAATCCTTTACGGCTAAGGCCGACAAAAATTGTTTGTTGTTGATTGACGACTGCATGGCGAATCCTTTTATGGCCGTGAGTGGCGTGGCCAAAAAACACAAGATCGCCTTTCCTACGGCCCAGCGCGCCATCGATAAACTGGAGAAAACGGGTGTCCTGAAACAAACTAGCGACGCAAAACGAAATCGGATTTATTGCGCTCGAAAACTTTTGAATATCTTGGATGAGCCTGCAAAGGTTTAAGGTCAGTGGGAATAGTGAAATGACATTTGTCTTGTAAAGGGGAATTTATGAATACTTTGATTGTCAGTTATTTGCCCAGCGGTGAACGTTCAAACACCAAACAATTATTGGACGCATTGCTGACACGAATCCCTGCAATTAATATGGAGCGATTGGATCTGCTCCAAGATGTTCCCGACATGTTTGACGAGTTGCGACTCAGCGCCTACATCGATCGCAACTACCAAAATAAAACACTCTCGGCAGAACAACAAAACGCCATCCAAAAAATGGATCGCATGACCGCTCAGCTCAAGTCTGCCGACATTGTGGTGATCGCATACCCCATGCACAATTTTTCCATGCCCGCCATGATCAAGGCCTATTTTGATTCGGTGATGCAAAAGGGAGTCACCTGGTCTATCGGATCAAAAGGATTTGAAGGACTCATGAAAGGCAAGAAGGCCCTTGTCCTAACCTCCTCTGGTGGTGTTTATGAAGGCCCCATGGTGAGTTGGGAACACTCCACCACCCTTGCTAAAACCGAATTTTCATTTATGGGTTTTTCTGATGTCAGGGTGATTTCAGCCGCTGGCCTTAATATGGATCCTCAAAAAACAGACCAAATCATTGATGATGCGAAAAAACAATTACGAGTTGCCATCAAAGAATGGTGGCCCGCAAACGGACAACCCTAAGGGCACCCCTAAAGGACTGACGAAGATCAGGTCAAAAGATTGTCAGTGCCTGCATATAGACAGGGGCCACATGCCTTCAATAGTGTGAATTGCCTCACACAGTCTCACTTCGATGCTCATGAGATGGGATTGGGACGGGAATTCCTTTCCGGCACAAAATAACCCATCAAAATACATCGTGAATATTTTTTTTCGTATTGGCACCGTTGTTGCATTCCAAGTGGACATGGAAAGTAACAACACATTAATACCCAAATATGGCGGCTATAGAAAATTGCGAAGTTTTCAGGTTTCACAACTTGTTTATGATGGAACCGTGATCTTTTGTAACCGTTTTATCAACAAATTTTCTCGCACGCACGATCAAATGGTACAGGCGGCCCGAAGTGGCGTCCAGAACATAGCCGAGGGAAGTATGGCCAGTGCGACTTCAAAAAAAACTGAGTTGAAACTCACCGGAGTTGCTAGAGCCAGTTTAGAAGAACTCCTGTTGGATTTTGAAGACTTTCTCAGACAAAAAGGGTTGTCGCAGTGGCCAAAAGATTCAGACAAAGCATTGGCAATCAGAACAAACTATTTGTCAGACCAGTCCGACAAGTCTGACGGGTCTGACCTTGTTGGCCTGAAAACAATCACTGCGGAAAACGCTGCCAACATACTTATTTGTCTGATCAATCAGGCAAGCTATTTGTTGGGTAGACAACTCAAAACCTTGGAGAACCAATTTCTAAATGAGGGGGGCTTTTCAGAAAGATTGTATAAGATGCGTAGCGGCAGACGGTAAAGTTTATCTGTTTTCATAATGTAGCCGCTTGCTCAAACCCTCTTCAAACAAAAAAACCACCCGAAGGTGGTTTTTTGTTTTCACGCGTTTGGCGTCCCCACGCTTCAGGAAGAAGTATGGGTGATGAAGGAGTTTAAGCTGGTAATTGCGAGTCCTACCCGCTAAAAGCGTTTCTGCTTGAAATATAAGGTGTCTTTGATATTGAAGCAAATATGTTTAACGATGACTACCGCAAAAAGGCGCAGGAAGACTACGAACTCAAAGTGGCAAGTGACCGGCTTGATGGAGCCTCTAAGGCAAGGGACGATATAAACCAGTATGTCCGAGAGCATAGAGAAAAATACTTTTATAACCTAGCGTTTTTGTCAGCGGGTGCCATAGCATTAAGCGTCAATTATCTTACGGCTAAAAGTGAGATGCTATCTTGGCAATGGGTTTTGGTGGTTTCTTGGGTGCTTCTTCTTATTTCTCTATCGTTATGTCTTCTAAGAAATTATCTTTATGGCAGTTTTTTACATTATGGTATGCAGTCTGTATGGGTAAAGGCGAAATTAGAACAGGAAAGAAAACTTATTCCGGTTCTTGAAGATGGCAAGGTAATGCACGCACAAACCGAGGAAGAAATTAGGGATGAGATTAAGATTAAAAATAACAACGTAAAAATTCTTGAGGATGGACTGGGATTTAACAAGGGCAAAGAAAAGAAATTCGCCAAGATATGGACATCTTTTCAATTACTAGGTCAGGTAACATTCATTTTGGGTTTGACCGCAATGGTAGTTTTCGGTCTTTTGAATATACTTTTACCTCCAAAATAGATGGTAGCTGGTCGGATGATTTTAGAACTGCATGTTCTGAAATGGCTATGGCGGCTTACCCATTGAAATACCCCTCACATATTTTGAATCCACTATCAAACTGGTCTGCGACGTAGGGGTTTATCAATTGGTCATTGATGCCTGATTTTAGCTTTATATAATCACTAAAACTACTATTGGGGAATAAATTGCTTTTCAAATATGCATCAAACAAATTGTAAGCAAATTGATGTCCCTTCAATCTAGGGATAATTTCCAAGTCTGTCACGGGGACAAAATACGGTCTGATGCTATTTATGTGAGAATTATCATCAAGGCACTTTTTAATAATGGAATCCGCAAAGCCAATTTCTATGAGTGGATTTACAGGCCACCATTCGGGTGTGACGACAATGACAATATAGTCTCTTATTCCCCTAAAATGTGGCTTGCCAGCATCGCCATCATTACAATGTTTATCAATAAAATTTACGACTTGTCCCAAGGTTTCTTTTATAAATTCTTCCACTTTTGCAACTGCGTCAGGACTATCAAAACGCCTGACAATAAGCGATGGCCGTCGAGCCTTAACCTCAACTAGCAACGCTTTATCCGTGTGTATCTCCATCAGGTCTGGACTCTTATCTTTTTCATTGTAAATATATTCGCTCTGCATTTTTCTGGTAAACGAGCTTTTCATAAGCTCAACCACATAAGTTTCAAATACTTTTCCAAACCATTTTGTATAGGAGTTTGTAGTATTACCTGACACTTCAAGAAAATGGTCATACAAGTTCCAGTGAATTGTCTCTACTAGCGTGTTGAGAAGTAACCGTGGGATGGGAATGCTCCACAGTTCATCAGCAATATTCACAATAGGATATTTAATTAAAGAAGCTGTCGCGTTATGTATCGAATCACCAGCCAACGACATTTTCACAATCGTATCGTGTTTGTAGTCAGCAATGGTCTTACTGTAGCGAAGAAGTTTTCTGGCTGGATGGTCTTCTGGATTTCTAATATCTCTAAATATTTCTTTTACGATAACATGATTATTCATGCCTGCGGCATACAATGATAGGTTGCCGACGATAAGCTCCTCGCCATTGATGCCATATTGATTTAATATATACTCATCAACATCAGTCGGAATGCGGATGTTATATTTACTCGGGATACCTCTATACCAAGCCGCACATCTGGCCATTAGATGACGAAGCGTAATAGTGTATCTTTCAATGGCAAATACGATAGGAGATATTAGCTGCAACTTTCTGTAAGCTGTATTATCAAAAATAGTTTTGTCGAATTTCATTGCTGGAAATGAATTGTAAATAAGGCATAAAGGAAGGATATATTTGAAACTCTCATCCAGTGTATTTTTTATTTTGTGAGGTTTTACATATTCATCACCTTTATCTATTTTGAATCCTTTTTCCGATGCTAATCTTAATGCAACCGACGCAATATGCGCCATGGCTGGAAGGCTTACAGCTACTTCTCCGTTGGGTTCAATAGCAAAACCGTCTGCATCAACGTCCTGCCCACATTGTTTGCCAACCATTATGATGTCCCTTAATATCTTGGACAAAGGTATCTTTTCAATCTCTGCTTCGTAAACTTGTTTTACACGCTCCTTGCTTGCTCCAATAAGTTTAGGATGGGGTCTCAATGTAAGCATGCCCATGTGCCGCTTACCATCTCCATCAATTATTTCTCCCTTGAAATTTGAGAACTTACGTTTTGATTTAAGGTTCTTCATGAGTTATTGAATAAATAATCTTGTCTTGACCTGTAGAATAAAACGCTATAGTGTGCAACAACTTTATGGAAATCATAAAAAAACTGGAAATATATCGGCTGGAAAATAAGATTTCTCAGCAGGAGCTTGCCGAGCGTCTGGGCGTTGCGTTTAGCACGGTCAATAGGTGGTTGAATGGCAAGTCTGCGCCCAACAAAATCCAGATGTTCCACATAAACAAACTTTTGAACGGCAAGGCTTCGGCAAGCCAGTTACTTGCTGATATTGAACGTAAGTAAACGTAAAAGTGCAGGTATGATAAAACTTGAAGACATAAAACGTGAGGCAGTCCTCAAAGGTATCCTGCCAGACAGGTCAGTTACCGTCGTTGACGTTAGGTGGCACGGTCAATCTGCCATTGAGATTGTCTATAAAGACGCTGAAGGAACTCTAGGCACTGAACTTATCTTCAGAGACCGCGAACCTACGCTTGATATTGTTGAATATGGCCTGCCGTGGAGCTTCAACGCTGACCCAAATTTATTCAAGTTGGCATCAGAGGCTTATCGTGTTCGGCTTGCATATCTCTTTGACCCGTTATTAGCCGTTCACACATCATTGCTTGAACCTCTACCCCATCAAATCGAGGCCGTTTATGGGGATATGCTGACAAGGCTTCCTCTTCGCTATCTTTTGGCAGATGACCCAGGCTCCGGCAAAACCATCATGACCGGTCTTTTAATCAAGGAGCTTATCGTCCGTGGTGACTTGAAAAGGTGTTTGATTGTCAGTCCAGGAAATCTTGCCGAGCAGTGGCTTGATGAAATGAATATCAGGTTTCAGCTTCCATTTGAAATCATCACAAACGACCGCATTGAAACAGCAAGGACCGGAAACATTTTCAACGAGATGAACCTAGCCATTGCGAGGCTGGATAAATTAAGCAGGAATGAGGACCTTCAGCAAAAATTAAACGTCTCCGATTGGGATTTGATTGTGTGTGACGAAGCGCACAAGATGTCTGCAAGTTTTTTTGGCGGTGAAATCAAATACACAAAGCGACATAAACTTGGTCAGCTCCTTTCCCAAATAACGAGACACTTCCTGCTTTTGACGGCTACTCCACACAATGGCAAGGAAGAAGACTTCCAGCTATTCATGTCGTTGCTCGATGGTGACCGCTTTGAAGGCCGCTTCAGGGACGGCGTTCATACAGCAGATGTTAGCGATATAATGAGAAGGATGGTCAAGGAGCAGCTTCTTAAATTTGATGGTTCGCCACTGTTCCCGCCTCGGTTCTCATACACAGTGAACTATAAGCTCTCTGACCCCGAAGCAAATCTTTACGCACAGGTCACAGATTATGTTCGCAACGAATTTAATCGTGCGGACGCATTGGAGAGCGAAGGCAGAAAAGGGACAATCGGCTTTGCATTGACAATCTTACAACGCCGCCTCGCTTCATCACCGGAAGCCATCTATCAATCGTTAAAGCGAAGGCGCGAGCGTCTTGAAAAACGGCTCAATGAGGAGAAACTTCTCAAGCGCGGTAATGATGTCCGGCTTTCTATCCCTGAAGAGGTCTATACTCCAGAGGAGTTAGATGATCTTGATGAAGCACCAGAAGCCGAGCTAGAAGAGGCCGAAGAAGTCATCATCGACCAAGCCACAGCGGCCCAGACGATTGCCGAGTTAGAACTCGAAATCAAACAACTAAAGGGACTTGAGGCAACAGCAACAAAAGTAAGGGCGAGTGGAACAGATAAGAAGTGGGAAGAATTATCGAAGCTCTTGCATGATAACCCAGAGATGTTTGATGCTGCACATTCAAGACGCAAACTCGTTATATTTACGGAGCATAAAGACACCCTCAAGTATCTTGCTGATAAAATCAGAAGTTTTATTGGTAAGAATGAAGCTGTTGTCGTTATCCATGGCGGCATAAGCAGAGAAGAACGAAAGTTGGCTCAAGAACAATTCACACACGATAAAGATGTTTATGTTTTGACCGCTACTGACGCGGCTGGTGAAGGCATAAATTTGCAACGCGCACATTTGATGATTAACTATGACCTGCCATGGAACCCAAACAGGATTGAACAGCGTTTTGGCCGAATACACCGTATTGGACAAACCGAAGTCTGTCATCTTTGGAACATGGTTGCTGACGAAACAAGAGAAGGTGAAGTCTATAAGACTTTGTTAAAGAAACTTGAGGTTGAACGGCAAGCCCTTGGTGGCGGCGTGTTTGATGTCCTCGGCAAAGCGATTGATGGTGTTGAGCTGAAGAAGCTCCTTATAGAGGCCATTCGTCGCGGTGACCAACCAGAAGTAAAAATTCAGATTATCAAGACAATCGAGCAGGCACTGGACCGAGAAAGGTTGAAGGAACTCATTGAAGAACGTGCGCTTGCTCACGAAACGATGACACCGGAGATGGTAGGCGTAATCCGCGATGACATGGAACGAGCAGAGGCACGAAAACTTCAACCCCACTTCATTGCTTCATTCTTTGTTGAGGCTTTCAAGCTCTTGGGGGGAACAGTAAAGGAAAGAGAGCCGAAAAGATTTGAAATTAACCATGTCCCTGCGGTTATACGCAACCGTGACAGGATAATCGGGACTGGTGCTGTGGTTCTTAATAAATATGAGCGCATTTGTTTTGAAAAGGAACTCATCAATCAGAGCGGAAAGCCAATGGCCGCGTTTGTCTGTCCTGGTCATCCACTCCTTGACGCTACAATTGACATAATCCTGGAACGTTATCGCAGTCTGCTAAAACAAGGGGCTGTCCTTGTTGATGAAGCGGATGATGGCAATGATTTGCGTATGCTCACTTATCTTGAACATTCCATTCAAGATGGCCGGAAAGATAAAGACGGCAATAGAAGGACAATATCCAAACAACTTCAGTTTATTGAGATAGATGAAAAGAACAACCATCGTTCTTCAGGCTATGCGCCATATCTTAATTATCGTGAACTGAAAGAAGATGAACAAAATGCCATGAAGAAGCTGTTTGATAGTCCTTGGCTCAAAGGAGATTTTGAAAATGCATCTCTTTCGTATGCAATCACGAACATTGTTCCTGCTCACTTTGATGAGGTAAAAGACCGCAGGCTGTCCCTCATTCAAAAAACGAAAGACGCTGTTCATGAAAGACTTACAAAGGAAATAAGCTATTGGGATAATCGCTCCCTGCAACTGAAGGAACAGGAATTGGCAGGCAGACCCAACGCCAAGACGAACTCTGGAAAGGCTCGGCAAACTGCCGATGAACTACAGGCGAGATTACAAAAGCGAACTGAAGAGCTTGAACAGGAAAAGCATATAGCACCTATGCCGCCGGTCGTTATTGGTGGAGCCCTTGTTATCCCAAGAGGTCTTCTTCAATCACAAATGGGCCATGTTGCCGCAATGAAGCCTGACATGTTTGCAATGGAAACAAAGGAAGTCGAGCTTATTGCGATGAACAGAGTTATGGAGCAGGAGCGTAAACTCGGAAGGTCACCCGTTGACGTGAGTGCGCAAAAGATTGGCTATGATGTTGAGTCGAAGACCGCAGATGGACAAATCCTATTCATCGAGGTTAAGGGACGCTGTGAAGGTGCCGCAACCGTAACAGTTACAAAGAATGAAATACTGACAGCTCTGAATAAACCGGACCAGTTTGTTGTTGCGATAGTCTCTGTTGGCAAAGATGGTGCAAAGTGGCCCAGATATTTACGCCACTATTTCAAGCAAGAGCCAGAGTTCGGCGTTACTAGCATTACTAATCAGTCCGTAGTATATCTGACGCTTGGGGC
>AMFJ01002543.1_pt1 | contig 16405 bp, 14 predicted proteins | sample 427208 | NCBI WGS metagenome assembly AMFJ01 (sample SAMN02954298, study PRJNA114691) | groundwater metagenome | biome: aquatic; feature: subsurface aquifer; material: sediment; isolation source: subsurface aquifer sediment | place: USA: Rifle, CO | collected 2008-08
AGTCAAAAGTTATTAGGCTGGTGGCAAAAGCAATGACTGCAATTTCAATCGGAGAGAATTTTTGATTAATTTTTTTTCTGAAAATTGCCAACAATAAAAAATATCCCGGTAAAAAAAGCAGGAATATTATGCTAGAGAAAAATAGTAAAAGTTCATTAAAAATAGACATAAAATGCAGACACACGGTTATGTTAAAGCTATTTATATAATAGCACAGAATGGAATTATACAAAGAGGCAATTTGAGAATTTAGGAATAAGATTGGAGATATGATTTTAAAAAAAATAATGCCTGACCTCGATAGATATGAGATCAGGCATTCTTTTGTTCGTCAGTCATGCGAAACCCTCTTTTAATTTCGTAGATGCGCACCATACGCAGGGGCAGGTGCAGAGGTGTGGGCCGGTAGATCCAGATGGAACTTGACCGGTCCGCGATAAGTTCGTCCGTTGACGGTAAATTCACCATCCAGCGGACATTTAGACCCTGGAACGGACCAGGAGGTGGCGATGGCTACATGGCCTTTGGGAAAGGGTGTTACTTCTACGAACCCGTTAAGCCATTTCGTAGGAACTAGAGCAACTTTCGGCTCAACCAGGGCATCCGACTCGCCATAGCAAATCTGCCATGGAACTCCGTCTTCTCTAAACCACCCGAAATTAAGCGGTCTTCCGAACAGCTGGAGTGGCAACGTGCCATCGTCTCGGGTTGGTATGGTGTACAGTTTAAAACTCATATCCGTCACCGACATTGGGATGTCAGTCCGATTGTTTTTTAGCCAGTACTGAATGGCCAATACTATCTTTGGAATGTCATGAGTTTCGACTGTTCCACCATTTTTTTTGGCTATACCATGAAGCATGTCGAATGTCTGACATAACTCCGTAAGAGGGTCTCCTCCTTCTGACAGGGCAGCTGCTTTATACACGTAGCTCATCAGTTGTCCACTGGCGACTGGATCTCCTTCTATCAAGATGGTTCCGTAAGCCAGGTCCCGGAATCGTTCTGGCAGGCCAAATAGGAATGCAGTTAGGCTTTTTGACAGGGTGCCGTCCATCGGTGCGACACAGGTGATAAACTTGTTTGCCAGTCCCTTTAATATCCCAGACATGAATATTATGGCAGCTACAGTTCCGCCTTGACAGTATCCGTTGATCGTTACTTCGTTGTAGTGAAGATTCTTCAGATACTGGCAGAAATATTTCACGTCCATAGCGATATTTTCCAGTGTCATTTTCCTGACCGCTGGTGTACTGGCGATGGGTTTCATAATCAAAATGTACGTCGAGATGCCTGCGTTGGCAAAAGCATGTAAATAACTTCGGCCTTCTCCTGGCAGAAGCGCCAGGATGTTTGCTCCAAGAACAAAGGGCGGGATATGTAAAATCGGTTTGGAGTTGAGCCTGGTCACAACTCCGGGAATAGATGGCAGTATTTGACGAAGTTCGAACCGTGGAGTTTGGGCTTTTCTCGGAAACCCTAATCCACCACCATAATTAAGCCCAAACTCGGGTGCAATAGCTTTGATAGCTGCTGGGTATGTTGTGCTAACTGCTTGTATCGCTGTCAACTGCCGTTTGGCAACATCCGCGTAAGCGTTTCCTCCTTTTGCCCAGGCGGTAAGCTGATCGTCAAACAAACTTCTTTGCATTTTTCCAATGGCTGTGAAGCCATTTCCTAGTCCGGTCAGACCGGAGTTAAGGTTTCCCATGAAAAGACTCAACGCTGCCATCGGGTCGCTTTCTTTGGTTGCTTCAGCCACCAGAAACGGTTGAAATGACTGCATCATTAATGAATTAAAACCATTCATTTGGTTGATGCCTGCAAAAAATAAGGCCGCTTGTGTGTTTAGGACGTTGGAAAATCCAGCAGAGTAACCTTTCATAATTTCCCCCTTGAACGATGTTTGAATTGTAGGGTTTTCTCAATGAGTTTTCAAAGAGCCCCTCCTATTTATTAAAAGTCTGGCACTAGTTAGCGATTCTGTCAAGAAAAGGCACCTTGAGCTAGGAAGACTTGAGTTTAAAAAATAAAAAATTTACGTAAATATGTACGTAAATGTTTTTTATTAATGATAGATTATTCTATGGATATAATTTCACATTTATGAATTTGAATTCCTGCCTGCCGGCAGGCAGGTTGACATTTTATATCATATATTTTTAAGTTCTTCGAGATATTTTTTGCCAACTACTTCCCAAGAAAAATTGGCAAAAGAATAAGTTTGGGCGCGTTTGCCAAAAGCCACGCGGAAGTTGTCATCTTGGAGGATGGCTTTTATTTTTTGGGCATATTTGTCAGCATTGCCAGGTTCCACCATAAACCCATTCTGACCGTTGATAATAGCATCTTTGAGTCCTTCCAAATCGGATGCTACAACTACCTTAGCGCAAGCAGTACCTTCAATAGCATTTATTCCAAAACCTTCCATTGAGCCAGGTACAGAAACATTGGGAGAAACAAGCATGTCTACTGTATTAAAAAGCAGATTCATTTTTTCTTGGGCAATATTGGGAAATAATTTTACTCGTGCTTCCAGATTGTTTTTTTTGATATTTTCTTCACAAATGGGAAAAGTATCGCTGTCGCCAACGGTTCTTTTGGCCACGCGTCCCCCAGCACCCAGAAGGATATAATTTTCGGGCAGTTGTGGCATTACTTTGTCAATAAACCAATCTAAGCCCTTGTGTTTCACGAACCTGCCTACGCGCAAAATAACTTTTTTATCAGATAAATCCATGTCCAGAAATTCTTCCAAATTTTTTCTGTTAAAGTTATCACAAACTTTATCCTCATCAAATCCATTAGGAATAAAGACGCATTTTTCTCGGGCTATGCCGAGTTTAGTAGCCTCGGAAATAGTGTGGTTGCCGACCATTATTAATTTGTTCATTTTTTTCAGAGCGGGAACATTGGCAAGTCTATAAAGTTTTCCCATTAGGGATTTTTTATGCGCGAAAGTTATATCCAATCCGTGAACAATAGAGGCAAATTTTTTCTTGGGATGAAAAAATTTTAAAAATACTCCCAAAGGAGTGGGGACGCCATCGCCAAAAAGAACCACGTCATATTTCCAAAGAGAAAAAAGGGCGATAAAAAAAGCTTGTACAAGAAAAATAGGCAAAAACTTTTTGCCGCGCGTGTTGGCGATTATTTTTACAGAGGTTAGTCGAGAAAGTTCGGTCGCGATTCCATAATTTTGGTTTTCAATTCCTCCAATAGTTGGCGGATAAGCTCTAGAAATGAATAATATTTTTGGATTTTTACTCATATTTTTTATACCAAATTCAATTAACGCTTCCTCATGAGCAAATTTTATAATTTAGAGCGAGACAAAGAAAAAATTTTGAGGCATATCGATATATGATGAAATATTTTTTTGCTTGTCGTAGCCGAAATTATTAGATTTGTGAGGAATGGTTAGTTGGATTTGGTATTGTTTCATTCTTCTTTTTGTTATAGAAATAAGATTTTAGTAAATACATTTCATCTTCAGTTAGCTTGCGGCTATTTTTTATCATGTCAGCAATCAGTGCAAAAATTATAGCCTGAAGCCCAATGAGGAATAATGATACAGAAAGAAGCAAATAGTTGCGGTAGGGGGATATTTTCAAATCTTGAAAATAAGAGATCAGAAAAATTATTAAGATAATTAAAGAAATAATAATAAGAACTAAACCAGGAATTCCAAAAAATTTCATCGGTCTAACATCCCGAATGGCTTTGAGAATAATTTTAAAACTGTCACTTACGAATTGGTAAACACTTTTGACTACTCGGGATTTGCGGTCGGCAAAATAAGTAACTTCAACCGGAACCCATTTTAGTTTAAGATTTTTTCCTAAAGCATCGATAATAGTTTCTTGAGTGTAGGTAAATCCTCCTGGTAGATTTAGCTTAAGCATTGTTTCACTATTCATCGCGCGAAATCCACAAGTCAAGTCTTTAATGTTGTATCGCATAAATTTCCCCACCATTTTGGAGGCAAGTCTGTTGAGAAAATCTTTTATCCAAGGAATGTTTTTAGCTTTATGCTCGCCAAATCTGTCGGCAATAACCATATCAGCCTCTCCTTTTAAAATAGGGTTAATCATTTTTGCAATATCATCGGGATTAAATTGCCCATCGGCATCAATGTTGACCATAATGTCTGCTCCATTTTCCAGCGCGTTTGTAACAGCCGTTTTAAAAACTACCCCGATTCCTCGATTGGTGTTATGTGAGACGACTATATCTGCTCCAGCTACACGGGAAACTTCAACGGTTTTGTCTTTGGAGCCGTCATTGACAACTTGAACCAAAACTTCGTCGATTCCTTCAAATTTTCGAGGAATTCTTTTGATAGTTTGCCCAATTTTTTCTTCTTCATTATAGGCGGGCAGGTTTACAATTAATTTCATAATTTAAATGTTTATAATAGGAATTTAACTTACTACAATATTAGCGTAAAATAAGGATTTTAGCAATGCAAAACACGTTATCATTTTAACATATTATCATTTTAACATTTCATTTCTCATATATTACTGATTGTTTTAATGCTAGTATGTTAACATGCTAATATGTTAGCGTGATTGTAGTTGGCAAATGTCGTTTTTTAGATTAAACTATGATATGAGATAGGGGTGCTTATTTTATAATTTTTTTTATGCTGGGAAAAATATTCAGATTAGATTGGATTTTAATAACGGCGGTGTTGTTGCTTTTGGGCGTGGGGCTATTGGCTCTTTATAGTATTTCTGTTTCGGAAAAAATCAGTGCTGGAGAGATGACTTTTTTCGGAAAACAGTTAGCGGCTTTTGCGGTGGGAATTATAGTTATGTTTGTTTTTTCCTTGGTAGACTATCATAATTTTAAATCCCATAGCAAGATAATATATTTTCTAATGATTGTCGTGCTGTTGCTAGTGTTGGTAAAGGGGTCTTTGGTGCGCGGAACCACAGGCTGGATATCTATCGGATTTTTCAATTTTCAACCAGTAGAGATGGCCAAAGTTCTATTAATTTTATCGCTAGCTAGTTTTATCACCAAAAGCAAAGCGATGTTGAGCGAGATAACTAGATTGGTGGCCTCTTTTTTTATAACTGGAGTGGTTATACTTCTGGTTTTATTGCAGCCAGATTTTGGAAGCGCCTTGGTTTTGATGGCAATATTAATAACAATGCTTTTTCTTTCGGGGATAGAATGGAAATATTTAGCGGTAATTTTTTGTTTGGGTTTGTTCAGTTTGATAGTGATTTGGTTTCTTTTAGCGGATTATCAAAAAAATAGAATAATAAACTTTATTAACCCAGAAAATGATCCCAAGGGCAGCGGTTACAACGTGATTCAATCAATGGTGGCTGTGGGTTCGGGAGGACTTACCGGCAAAGGATTAGGACACGGTTCGCAATCACAGCTTAATTTTTTGCCAGAAAATCATACAGACTTTATTTTTGCAGTTATTGTGGAGGAGTTTGGAGTTTTGGGAAGTGGAGTAGTGATTATTCTTCTGGTAATTATTTTTTATAGATTAAAAAAAATAGCTCAAATAGCCATGGATAATTTGGGCTATCTGATAGTAGCGGGAAGTATGGCAATGTTTTTTGTGCAGGTTGTAGTTAATATTGGGATGAACATAGGAGTGATGCCTGTAACAGGGATACCTCTCATATTTCTTAGTTATGGAGGGAGTTCGTTGGTGGTATCTTTTATGACTATAGGAATTGTTAATAATATTTTTTTGGTTAGTCGAAGAAATTTGGAAACCAGGATTAAGACAGGGGATGATTTCTAGTGTTCTCTACGAATTACGAAATCATTACGAAGTACGAACCTTACGAAATTACGAATAGAAGAACAGTTTTTAAAGTTTTTAAAGTTTATAAGGTTTGTAAAGTATTTACACATAATACCAGATACTAAATGCAAAATACTTTAAAGATGACCTTTGACTGATGGCTGCTGGCTTGTTTTTATGTTAAAATGCTAACATGCTAATATACTGAAATGAATGTGGGGTTGATTTTTATCTATTAATATGTATAATAGTTATTATGAGAGAACAAGAATATAACTTAAAAAATCTGACCAAATGTCCGCTATGTAAAGCTAAGTATGATAATTCGCAGACTTTTGTTTTGGAGGAGGGCAGCAGTAGGACTATATTCCATCTGACTTGTAGCAAATGTCAGAGCGCGGTGCTGGCTTTTATTACAGAAGGCAAGCAGGGAGTGGTTAGCCTGGGGATGGCAACGGATTTGAGCGTTCAGGAGGCGCGGGAAATGTTTAAAAAAAATCCTATCAACAAAGAAGATGTTTTGGAAGTGTATAAATATTTAAATAATAAGTAAAGAATGAAATTGAATTTACAGAGAAGATAGCGGTGTGGTTTTTCTGTGAATGTATTTCGGTAAAAAGAATTATGAAAAGTGTAATTTTAAAGGGAGAGTTAAGAGATTTGGAAAAAGAAAATCTTAATACTAAAAGAAAAGAAGGAATAATCCCAGCTGTTTTGTACGGGCAATCCAAAGAAAATAAAAACGTTTGGATAAATGGTTTAGAATTTGGTAAAGTTTTCCAAGAAGCCGGTGAAAACACAGTGGTTACTTTGGAAATTGCTGGCGGAGAAAAAGAAAACGTTATAATTTACGATTATCAAATGGATTCTCTTTCCGGCAGGGTTACTCATATTGATCTTTTGCGAGTTAATATGAAAGAAGAAGTTGAAACAAAAATTCCTTTAGTTTTCGTGGGTGAAGCTCCTGCTGTAAAAGAAAATGGAGGAACATTGGTTAAATCCCTAGATGACGTTGCGGTAAAATGTTTGCCAGGCAATATGCCTCATGACTTTACGATTGATTTATCCAAGTTGGTTACTTTTGAAGACAGAATAACAGTTGGAGACTTGGCGGTTCCTGCGGACGTAGAAGTTTTGGATAATTTAGAAACAATCATTGCTTCTGTTAGCGCGCCTAGAAGCGAAGAAGAATTGTCTGAGTTGAATGAGAAAGTGGAAGAAGATGTGTCTAAAGTAGCAGGCGTTAAAGAAAAAGCAACTGACGAGGAGAAAGTAGAAGAGAAGAAATAATATTTTTATAATATTTAAAATATGAATACTTCCGAGGTTTGTATAAAAATGGAAGATATAATTATAGACTGTCAGCAAGAAAAATCTGGGGAATATGCAGTTGGGCTACTTTCTGACTTCTATCTTTCGCAGTCTATTTCTGTAAAAAATGAAATCGATGACTTATTAATAGAATGGATTAGGATTGGAGATATAATAAAAGTTGATTATGCCATTGCATTATGCTCCGATTTGCATATAACAAAAAGCATACCCGTACTTGAGGAAGAGTTGCAATCAATAAATAATAATAGCTCTAGATTGCCCAAATATTTTTCGGAATTTCTTCGGGCAGCAATTAACAGATTGAACTCAAACGTATAAATAAGAATAATAAATCATCATTCTCTTAAAAGTTCAGGTGTCACCGCCTGAACTTTTTAAATTCTAAAGCTATCTTTTAAATTTTTCTCTCCTTAGAGATTTTTGTTTTATGGTAATTTTTTATGGTATAATTTATAAAAGATAAAAAAGTAAGTTAAATTTGTTAAAGTTTATTATGAATAATAATATAAAAAATACGGAAAAATACGATGTAGTTATTGTGGGAGCGGGTCCAGCGGGAAGTACTGCGGCTTTTTACACGGAAAATTTAAAAGTTTTAATTGTAGATAAATTTGATTTTCCTAGGCACAAAGCCTGTGGGGGAGGGTTAATGAGTAGCAAAGACTGGAGTTTGGAACTCGAAAATTATAAAAGAATAAAGGATGAATTAAAATCTTATTCATGTCGTTCAATAAAAATGTATTGGAATAAGATGTTTGTGGCTAAATGTGATTTTAAACATCTATTTGATCAGGTGGACAGATATGAATTTGATAATTTACTTTTAAAAGAAGCCTTAAAAAAAGAAAATGTTAAATTCTTGAAATTCGATTTGCAAACGATTGAGAAGAAAAGGTTAAATGGCAAAGACGTGTTTAAACTTTCAGATGGTCAAGTGGAGATAGAAACCGATTATATTATCGGAGCGGATGGCATGTATAGTAAGGTTTCAAAATTTCTGGGAAATAAAAATCACAAAAGGCACCAGTTTGGATATTGTATGGAATATGAAATAACTTGTGAGAAAAAAGATTTAAATGTGCATGTGGTAGCTGGGTATAAATGGGAAATAGGATATGGCTGGATTTTCCCCACTCTCAATGGCTATCAGGTGGGAATTGGGATTATAAGGAAACCGAGAAAAAGTTTAAATTATTATTTGGATGATTTTTTGGCCTGGTCTTCGGAGAAAGAACTAATTCCAAAAGAATATGTTATCGAAAAAAGATTTGGCGGAGCTTTGCCACTTAAAGTGGTAAAAAATTATTGCACAGACAATATCCTTCTTTGCGGAGATGCGATGGGATTAGTTAAGCTTTTAACTGGAGAAGGGATTTATTATGCGATGAAAAGTGGTAAAGCCGCTGGACAAACTTTGACCGAAAGCCAAAAAGATATCAAGAAAAGATATAAGAAAAAAATAAAGCCATTGTTTTGGGATACATTTTTAACACCTTATGTTCCGCCTAAAATTTTTACTATTACTTTTTGGTCTGTTTTCTTTCATATTGGAAAAATATGGAATTATTTTCCTATCGGAAATATCTTGGTTAAATTTTTTATAAAAATGGCTATTCATCGTAAGAGTTCCAGAAAAGATAGTTATTATCATGATGAGAAAATTAAAATAGGTAAATAGTCAATTAGTTTATTAGTTGTTAGGTTATAGTTTTTAGTTTTAAAATTTTAAATTTGATATTTGAAATTCGTCTTGTGCCCCCACCAGGAATCTCAGCCAGAGGCTGATCAATCTCTGGTTGAGAACCTAGAACTTTAGTTTAGAAGGCTTGAAAATTAAGCACTTTCAACCCTAGTTCAGTTCAGCGTATTTATCTTATTGAAAGTTTTTTCAAGAGCTTTGTTTTAAAATTTTAAATTTAGAATTTAAAATTATTTATGTACCCCCACCAGGAATCGAACCTAGATCTTTAGCTTAGAAGGCTATTGCTCTATCCGTTGAGCTATGGGGGCATATATTAAATTGTTCTGCTACTATTAGATTCTTCAGCAGAAGTCCTGGAAACTGACCTTTCCAGCGCTATTCGTTGAGCTATGGGGACATTTATCGATTATGTGCGCCGTGGGGGATTCGAACCCTCGACCGTTTGCTTAAGAGGCAACTGCTCTACCAACTGAGCTAACAGCGCATTTTATTAATTTTTCGCTTATTGGTTTTGCGCCTAACTGGCAAATCACCCAGCTGAGCTAATAGCGCATGATATTTAATTTAATGCCAAAACAACGGAACATGATAAATCCAATAACATGGTAAATAGTAGCAATAAAGAAAGAGTTAGTCAATAATAACATAAGTAAGTATTCAGTCTTCTCCAAAACCAATCTTTTCTATCGTCTTTGCGAGTAATTTCTGTACTCAGAAATTGCGTGGCAATCTAGGTCTTAATGCAAATATCCTGGATTGCCACGTCGGAGTACCGACTCGCAAAGACAAACCCCACTCTGTCTCTGGAGGGAACTGAATAGTTACTAACATAAGCAGATCTGTTTTATTTTGTGCTGATGTGGAGTAGAATTTAGATATGAGTTGATGTGTTTTTTATTTAAATTTATGATAAAATTTTTTGAAGATAAAATAGATATTTTAGCGGTGATGTCAGAAAGAAAAGATGGCTCTATGAAATTATTGGGCAATGATTTTGATAATGAGAATCGGAATAAATTTTTTCAAAAAAATAAAATTAATAAAGAGAGGATTATTTTTGCGAATATGATTCATGGGAGTGAAGTGGCGGTAGCTGATAAAAAATCACCCCAGATAATCGCAGGAGTAGATGCGCTAGTGTCAAAAGATAATTTATTTTTAGCTATAACAGTAGCCGACTGCGTTCCTGTTTATTTTTATGATGAGAAAAATAAAATAATTGGTTTGGCGCATGCCGGTTGGAGAGGGATTGCTAGCGGAATAATTAAAAACACTCTAGATAAAATGATTCTACTAGGAGCAAATATAAAAGAAATTGAACTAGAGATGGGTCCTGGGATAAGAAAGTGCCACTTTGAAATAAAAGAAGATGTGCTTGATAAATTTAGAGAATATCCGGAATTTGTAATAAGAAAGAATGCTAAAATTTTTATTGATCTTTTTGGAATTATTAAAAAAGAAGCTTTAATCTTTGGAATGAAAGCTGAAAATATTTTTGATAGCAAAGAATGCACTTTTGAAAATAAAGAAAAGTTTTTTTCCTATAGAAGGGATAAGCCGGAGGTAGTGGAAGTAATGATGGCGATTGTCGGGTTAAGCTAGCTTATTATTATGAAATTAGATATATAGTGTTTTTTCAAATTAATTCTTTGTCATCAGTCAACGAGTCATCAGTCATCTTTTCAATTTAAGTATATCTTTAGTGATGACTGATTGCCGATGATTTGATGACTTTTTTTATTTTAGATCTTATTATCTTTCCTATATTCCTTCCATTCTTTATCGGACCAATTCTTTGGTTTGGATGTTAAAATTTCTCCGGGCTTTGGATAATCGTTGGGAGAATTGTAACTGCTCTTAAAATCTTCATTAATGAAAGTATTTCCTTTAGCATCAGTAACTTTCTGATAGAAAACTGTCTTCATCGCTCCATCGGGTTCTCTGGATAAAACATGCGGACCATCTATTTCTGTTTTCCTGCCATCATTGGTGCCATAAAATCTAAAAATTAAAGTTTTCTTTTCAACATCAAGTTCAGTTTTGATTAAAATATGTCCAGGGGTATTATTTTTAAAGCGTAGATCAGGATTGGGAATATAAACAGTGCTATCCATTCCTTGCGGGGCATAGTAATGGACTGCATAGGCATGGTTTCGACGGGCGGTTATTTCTAGTCCGCTATAAATAGCTGCCCTAAAGGCGGTAGTGGAAACTTGGCAAACTCCGCCACCAAACTCTGGCTCAGTTACTCCTTTTTTAATCACCAATTCTTGTTTGTAACCATGCTCGCCGTCAACCTCGCCTAAATTTTTTACAAAAGAGAACTCTTCTCCAGGCTTTATGAGAAGTCCATCAAAGCGCTTGGTGGCCACTTTTATATTATGAATTCGGCTCAACGTGGAGCCGGTAAAATTTGACTTACCTTCACCGATAAGGGTTTCGATGCCAAGTTTATCCGCATTGTTATCCTTAATGCTGGGTTCCAGTGTATTGAAAGATATTTTTAGAGTATTGGACGCGGGCGTTTGAGAGAAGAAATTATCAATATTTTGGAGACTTTTTTCGATGTCTAATTGATATCCATTTTGGCTAAGGGAAAAATTGGAGACTCTACTATCGGTTACTGTAAAAGTAGCATCTTGAGGAGCTCTGTTATATTTTTTAGATAAATCTTCTAGAAAAATAGTTACAGCTTTTTTATCCAAGGTGATGGTTTCTACTTTTTTGAGGGTGTATTTAACTTTTTCTGTCTTAGTTAATGCACAAAATATTTTTGATACCGGGCAATATTGGATATTTTCTATTTCTGAATTGTAGGAAGAATCGTAAGTCATGGAAGGTTTATTTATAAACCATTTCTTGAAATCATTTTTATCAACAACTAAATCCTCTGTGGGCATTTTTAGAGTTATATCTTCGAGATTACTTGAAAAAGCTAAAGCTGCATTCCCACTAATTAAAAGGAAAAAGATTATTAAGGTGAAATATTTAATTGGAATTAATTTATTTTTCATTTTTCAGGACTTTAAATTGAAATGTTTTTCTAGACAAGTATTGTAAGAAACTGTCTAAAATCTCAACGCAAAATAACTACAGAAAGGACGTGCTCGTCCGCTAAAACACCGAAATTCTAGCTACAAAACTTCGCTTCAGTCTCGGCGTATCCTGATACGTCTCGGCTTCCAGCTCGTTTTTCGCTTAGAATTTTAGCGTTTTATCAGGACGCGAGATTTTAGACAGATTCTAACACAAAACTGCTAGGAAATACATTTAGCAGTTTTGTTTATTTTTTTAGAATATTTTTTGCCAAGGTCTTTTAAAAACCTCTAACTTTAATTCTTTTGGTTTTATTAGTGTCAGCCTTAGGCAATTTGATGGTTAAAATTCCATTTTTTAAAGAGGCTTCTATCTTTTCGGCAATGACATCAACTGGCAAAACTACCGAACGGGAAAAACTTCCCCAATAGCATTCTTGATAATAAAAATTATCCTCGCTTACATTTTCTTCAAACTTTCTTTCTCCTTTGATAGTGATCATGTCGTTATTAATTGAAACATCCAAATCCTCGGGATTAACTCCGGCAATAGTGGATTTGATAACAATATCTTCATCTGTTTGAAAAACGTCTATGGTCAATTGCCCATCTCCAGATTCGTCGGTGCTTTCGGAAGATCCCCAGCTATCAGAAAAACTATCGCTATTGTTCTCTAAGTTAGAGCTGGGAATGGAGATATTATCCATTTCATCTTCAGTGGTTATATTCATGGTTCGAATAGGCGCAGATATATCATTATCTTCATCGGTTACTCTTTTTGAACCGATAAGTTTTTCCATGAACGATTTTTTTTCTTTTGTCATATTTTTTTATTTTTATCTAAATAAGCATTTAATTATTAATTAATTTAGATTGATTTATGGGTGAAGGTTAATACACTTAAATTATAGGATATTTATTAATCTGAAGCAAGTTTTTTATTCACAATCAATAAACTGTAGACATTTATAGCCAAAAGAAGGATTATTATTGCAGATTTTATCGCAGAGCTGTAATAATCCAAATGGAGGATGGAATAATTGTAAATAAAATGAATAATAACGTTAAAAAGGAGAATATTTATATTTATTTTCTTTTTTTCTGAAATAGCTAAAAAATATCCCAAAATTCCGAAAGTGAGGATGTGAAGAGGAGCAGTTGTAAATACATCTTCAAGGGAAAAATTTATTTTTTCGGCAATATTTTTTTGATAGATTATAAAAGCCTCAATTAGAGAGAAACCAATTCCAGCCAGCCAAGCATTTATTATAAAGCTTCGGCCATAAGAAAGGGGGATTATTTTCTTGACTACAATAAAATATTTAAAGGCTTCTTCGCTAAACGCATATAGAAAAAGAAAAAATATGGTTCCAAAGAAATCTTTATCGATTTCAGATAAATTTGTCTGGGATATGGATAAGGAGATGATAACTAATTGAAAAATTAAAGACATTCCAGCTGTAATTATTCCCCAAAAGACTGATTGAATAGCATTTTTTAGATACATTTTGGTTTTTAGGACTTACGCGTTTTAATATTATTTTTTGTTTGTCTCTGCGAGTAATTTGAGTACTCTCAAATTGCGTGGCAGTCCAGAAAAATAAATTTTGATATAAATATATTCCTAGATTGCCACGTCAGGAGTACCCTCCTCGCAAAGACAACCCCACTTTTTGTAATGAGAGTTAAAGTGGGCGTAGCTACAATTTTTCCAGATGTTTTTCCATTTCTAAAATATCTGCCTGGGCTTTAACTAATTTTTCTTTTTCTTGAGCGACTATTTGAGGAGGAGCTTTCTTAGCGAATTCTTTATTAGAAAGTCTTTGGGTAAGATTGGCGGTATATTTCTTCAAATTTTCTAATTCTGCTGAAATTCTTTTTTTCTCAACGTCTTTGTCTATTTCGTTAATTAAATAAATTTCAATTCCTCCAACAATAACGTAGAGAGCTTCAGATGGCTTGTCCCCATTTTTTTCTAAAATTAATTCGCCAACTCCAGTGCGGAGATTTTTAATCAATACTTCTTCATTTTTTATTTTTTCAAAGTCATCCCCGGCATAAATGATGGTGGTTAATTTTTTGGTAGGCTCAATTTTATTTTCGGCGCGCAAATTTCGAATAGCAGTTATGATAGCTTGAGTTTTTGTAAATATATAACGTTCGGTTTCGATATCTTCGTTTGTAACCTCATCCCAGTTTTTCAAAGTGGGCCAAGCTTCAATCAAGAGTAATTTATCTTGATTAAGATTGGACCAGATTTCCTCGGTTACAAATGGGATGAAAGGATGCCAAAGTTTTAGAATGTCTTTTAAAATTTTTCCTAGAATAATATTTTTTTCAGTTTGGTTAGTTTCAAATTTAGCTACTTCAAGGTACCAATCGGCAAAATCATTTTTAGTGAAATCTTGAAGCTTTTCGCCCGCTAAGAAGAAATTATATTTTTCTAAATCTGAAGTAATTTCTTGAATCAGATTTTTGATTTTGTTTAAAATCCATTTATCGGCAGAGGTCAGATTTTTTTCTTCAATCTTACTTTGAGTGTCAGTAGTTTGGGTTTTAGAAATAACAAAGCGGCTAATATTCCAAAGTTTATTAATAAAATTGCGATAGCTTTCGATTTTTTCTTCACCGATACGCATATCATTTCCCGGAGTACTACCCATAAGAATAGAAAGACGAACTGCGTCGGTCCCAAATTTATCTATAATATCAAGAGGATCAATTCCGTTGCCTTTTGATTTACTCATTTTTTTCCCATCTTTATCTAATATCATTCCATGTAAATAAACATTTTCAAAAGGGATTTCACCGAGAGCAAACAAGCTCATCATAACCATTCGACTTACCCACAGAGTGATTATTTCATGGCCGGTTTCTAATACTTGGGTGGGATGGAATTTTTTTAAATCACCTGATTTAATATTATTTTTGAAATTGTCAGGCCAACCTAAAGTTGAAAAAGTCCACATACCGGAAGAAAACCAAGTATCTAGCGAATCTTCATCTTGAGTTAAATTTGTAGAATCGCAAGCTGGACATTTTTGAGGCTTTTTTTCAGACACGATGATTTCTCCGCACTCACAATAATAGGCTGGAATACTGTGCCCAAACCAAATTTGACGGCTAATGCACCAGTCGTGAAGATTTTCCATCCAGTTTAAATATATTTTAGTAAATCTGGCGGGGACAAAATTTATTTCTCCATTGGTGGCCACTTCGATAGATTTTTCTTTAAGAGATTTATCGGATAATTTTTTAACTGGTTTATCAACGGACACAAACCATTGTTTGGACGGCAGGGGTTCAATAGCCGTATCACAGCGATAGCAAATAGAAAGATTATTAACAATGTCCTCTTCTTTTTCAATTAAATTTTCTTTTTTTAAATCAGAAACTATCATTGCTCTTGCCTCAAGAACTGTTAAATTTGAATATTTTTCAAAACCAGGGTGAATCTTGCCTGATTCATTGATAACTTTTATAATTTTTAGATTATTATTTTCGGCCATTTTCCAATCTATCATAGAGTGGGCCGGAGTAACTCCCAGAGCACCTGTGCCAAAGTCCATTTCTACTTCACGGTCGGCAATAATTTTTATTTTTAAATCAATACCGCAAAATTTCCCTTCAAATTCTTGGCCGATATATTTTTTATATCTTTCATCTTTGGGATTAACTGCCACAGCTGTGTCGCCTAATTTTGTTTCAGGGCGAGTAGTGGAGATAGAGATAGGAAAATCTTTCCAATAGCGAAAAGTGTATAGTTTAGCTTCTTGATGTTGGTGTTCTACTTCATCGTCAGCTAAAGTGCTCTGGCAACGCGGGCACCAATTAACAATGCGTTCACCTCGATAGATAACTCCTGCTGCATACATATCAATAAACATTTTAGTGACTGCTTTTCCCCTTTCATCATCTAAAGTAAAAGCTTCTCTGGACCAATCCAAAGAAGAACCCATTTTTCGAGTTTGATGAAGAATAGTGGATTGAGTCTCTCGAAGAAATTCCCAAACTTTTTTTAAAAATTCCTCTTTTCCCAGATCGTGCCGAGTAAGGGCGGATTCGGTAAAGATTTTTTTCTCAACTACGTTTTGAGTAGCAATAGCGGCGTGGTCAGTGCCTGGGATCCATAGAGTACGATAGCCTTGCATGCGGTGAAAGCGAATCATTAGATCTTCAATGGCTAGCATCGCGCTATGTCCGAGATGTAATTTGGCAGTGATATTGGGTGGAGGCAGGACAATTGTATAAGATGGAGCATTTTCTGGTAAATCTAAATTATCCGGATTAAAAAATCCGGAATCTTCCCAGATTTTGTATATTTTATCTTCAACTTTTTTGGGATCATATATTTTTGGCAGTTCTTTTGATTTCATATTTTGAATAAGAAACATTATGTGCTTAGTTTAGCAGAAGAGGGGATAACTTTCAAGGAAAATTTCTACTAATTACGAACTATACGAAATTACGAATTTTGAGAAGCTACAAATTTTTTTAAAATAAGAAATAAATTTAAAGAGGCTGGCAATCATTGATTGCCAGCCTCGCAAGTTT
>AMFJ01008390.1_pt1 | contig 16395 bp, 11 predicted proteins | sample 427208 | NCBI WGS metagenome assembly AMFJ01 (sample SAMN02954298, study PRJNA114691) | groundwater metagenome | biome: aquatic; feature: subsurface aquifer; material: sediment; isolation source: subsurface aquifer sediment | place: USA: Rifle, CO | collected 2008-08
GGGTTAAAAACCCTCGGATAGTCGCTTACATTATTATAGCTAAAATGACTCTGGTTTATTTTTACTCGCATCTACTATTTTAGTGCTATCAAAGTACCTATTAGTTAGAGATAAAGAGTCGTAACTACCATGATCTGCAATTTTCCCATTCTCAAGAACATAAATACAGTCACATTTCTTTAAGGTTGAAGGTTTGTGAGAAACCATAACTATCGTTTTACCAGCATTAGAGCTGAGGATATTACTTATTACAACCTCCTCTGTCTCAGAATCTAAGGCATTTGTCGCCTCATCCAGCACAACAAGAGAAGGATTGTTATAAAGAGCTCTTGCTATCCCTATGCGCTGTCTTTGCCCCCCACTAAGCTTTAAACCCCTATCCCCTACTATCGTTTGATATCCTTCCGGTAACTCGTTCTCAACAAAGTCACTAACGTGAGCGATTTTTGAGGCGTAGAGCAATTTCGCACTATCCACATCCTCGCTTTTTACACCCAAAGCAATATTGGCCGCAATAGTGTCATCGACTAAAAAAATTGTTTGTGGTACATACCCTATATTCCTAAACCAATCGGTAACATTAAGAGGCGTTAAAGGAACACTATCTATCAAAACAGCGCCTTTTGTAGGAATAATTAACCCTAGCATTATATCTACCAAGGTAGTCTTACCCGATCCTGTTTTTCCGACTAAACCTATAACACTACCAAACGGTATATCCAAAGACGCATCGCTCAAAACCCATTTTCTTCTGGAAGTGTAGCAATGAGATATTCCAGACAGTTTTATATCATTTTTACAGCTCATACGTGGATTGCTTTTTGTTGTAGCGGGAACATAGGTCTCCCCAAGTTTTATCTCTGACAGAATATTTCGCATAGTAGCTAAATGAAAGTTGATTTTTGTAAGATCAGAATAAATCGTCTGTACAGCAGGCATTAACCTATATGCTGCCAGGGCATATATAGAAATAACAGGTAATAAAGAGGTAACGTTTCCAGAAACGTTAAGTAATAGTAGAACTAATAGGATTGTTCCACCAAAGACAATAATTTCCATTACATTTCTAGGAACAAGAGAGTAGGTTAAGGCACGGGCGTGGTTCATAGAATACCTACGTGTATATTTTCTAAACTGATATAAAAAATAACCCTCCTTACCAAGAATGCGCAACTCTTTAATGCTACTAAGCAACTCATAAGCTATCTTAAATCTTTTTTTGTTATTAACTATCCTTTCCAAACCATTACTGGATAACCTGCTTTTAAAAAAAGAGTAGATAATAAGATATGCCCCACCAACAACTACGAAGACCCCCAAGGAAACTGCCCGGCTGACTACAACCAACATTACGAAAATAAAAAAAACAGTGAAAATATTGGATAAAAGATCAACAAAGGGGAAAAGAACGTTTTTTATAACAGTGGGTACTTCGGAAATTACGTTTTTGACCAACTCCGAGCTATTTCTTTCTACATACTTTTCATACGGTTGATAAGCGTACTGAGACAGCAGTTTTTCAGACACTGCACAATCAACCAGTTCCGCATATCTCGTTTTTGAAAAGGTAAGTAAGGCGTTAAGGCTGTTTCTTAAAACTATAATTAACAAAGTTAGAACACCCATAAAGTAAATGAAATTTATGTGACTGGAAAAAAATCCCCAAGAATAAATTTCTTTTAGAGCCGGCTGAGAGTAAATCATGTCCGGAGAGGAGACAACCGAAACAAAAGGTATTATTGAAGCAATACCAAAGACCTCACTCAATGAATTAAGAAAGATAAAAATGGACAAAAAGTAAAAACTTCTTCTAAGATCGTTAGGAATAAAAGTCCATAGGTCCTTTATAAAAAACGCCCAGCTAGAGAATCTTTTAACAACAAACATAACGAGATTATGCCTTATAAATTGCATACTTACAAATACGAAAGTATTAGGTATCATTATATCTGCTACCTATTAGCACGCATGTAAAATAAAAAATGAAATTATTTGTAAGAATTAAAAAAAATAAAATCGAAATACTTTTCTTTTTGGCAATTTTCCTTTTTTTCTTCGGCTTAAGTCTATTTGGTTGCGTGATAGGAGACGACTACCTGTACTTGCAAGAAACACTACTAATGTCTAATTTGATTAAACAGGGAGTTTGGTTTGGAAATTATGGAGTGGGATTGCATGGTTTTTTATTCAAGATTCCTTTAGCTCTTGTTTTTACGGTAACAGGACCTTCGTTGCTTGCAGCCACCACATATAACATAGTGCTGGCAACCTTAGCTGCTATATTTTTCTATAAATTACTTAAAGCCCTAAATTTTGGAAAATGGGCCTTTGCCGGCACCTTTCTGCTTGTAACTAGTTTTGAATTTGTGAGATCCACACCTACTTATTTACGAGAAATTCCTGTTTTACTAGCATTATTACTTTTTACATATGCAGTAATAAGGAAAAAAAGCGGTTGGTTAATAGGTATTTTACTAATGCTAGTACTAGATGCAAAAGAATATGTCTTCTATGCAATAACACCTACGTTTATCCTCTGGACTATATTTATAAATTATTCAAAAACCAATAGTATTGTCAATAAGACACTCAACACAATAAAGGCTTTATCCTCCTATTACACACCCGCAGTTATATTACTCCTTGCAATGTTTACCACGCCTTATATCCCTTTAAACACTTTCAATGTGTCGATTTTGGCACTAAACAAGGAATCAGGAAACACAATTGAGCAAAACTTTAAAGTTGTCGCCGCAACTGAAAATACGCATAAAAACTCTGAACCAAAAGTATATGCAGTGAAGCAAATGATTGAGAAGAGTAGAGCAATTTTAGCCGAGGATAGTAAATCCTCAACACTGCTCAATAAAACTTCCAGCGTATTAGTTCTATATGCAAATAAACTCCTTTACCCTAGAACCTTGTCCTTTATCTCCATACCCAAAGTCATAGCAATCCCAGCAATACTTATGTCCATATACATGCTATTTTACTGGCTAAAAACAAAGGAATTTACAAAAATAGGACTAATTGCAATTTTTTGGGGTTATTTCCTAGTATATATTTTGAGAACGTCACATGCTAGATATTTATTTCCGTGTGTTCCATTCATTATAATGTTTTTCATGTATTTTATAACAAAAAGAAACGTCCACAAGTTTGTTACAGGTACTGTTTTCACAATTACCCCCTTGTTTGTGCTGGGAGGGTTTATTTTTGAAAACACATACGTTATAGAAAAAGGTATCTCTAATTCCATTATTTTTTTAGCATATTGTTTAATCTTTGTCTTAAAAGAAACACCGAAAAGATTACTAATTTCTATCGTATATATAGTATTGATACTATCTGTAGGAGGATCCTCTTTAACAACTGCGTTACTATTCTCCTATAAACTGGGACAAATAAACTGTTTCCTTAAATGGGGTTACAACACAGAATGTAACAAAATGGCTCAAGAGTTCAATAAAAAAGATATTGTATGGACTAATCAAATACTTTGGGCAGAAATGTTAACTTTTTATCGCAACGATTTTAGATTAAACCCTCAATGGAACTGGGAAATGTTTGACTGGATTCCAAAGAAAAATATGTTAATTGAAACAAAAGACAAACGTACATACTTCGACACTCCCACGAAAATGGAAGACTTTAGAGCGTATCTACAGATAAACAAAGTAGACAAAATAGCAGTGATTAAGTCGACAAATGGGGAATACTTTACTACTCAAAACTGGTTGCCGGACCTGCTGACACAGCCGTGGTTAACGCTAGATAAAAAAGTGGAGTTAAAAAATAAGGTTTTATATGTTTTTGTGATTAATAAAAAAATACTTCTTGAACAACAAACCGTTTACTTTACTAAATAAAAATAAAAATCCTTATACCTCGTGATACTGATATTAGGAATAATCATACAACTAAGTGAATCCGGTAAAAACACACCACTACTAGACTCTAACTTTAAGAAGGAATATGTATGTAGAACACAATGGTCATAAACATTAAAATAACTATACCTATGCCTTAGAATATTTTCTGTATATTTAAAATTTCCATCTAAATGCAAATACGAACGATCGGAGAGCAGGTAAACGTGATCGAATTTACTCATAAGAGTAATAACACTAGACTCGTAAATATCGAGTGGATCGTTTAGAATAAAAACATTTAGGTCGTAATAGTACTTTAGCGGACCATACGTATACCCACTAAAGTTATCTTCATATTTTTGAGGAGATACTGTTGAATCTCCTTTATATACAAGTAGCAGATCATCTTCAGATACTGAGGTGAGTATATGGTTATACAAATCAGCATGTGGGCCCTCAAACCCCATGTAAAGAACGTAGTCGAAAACACCAAAGTACAGCAACATTGATACCATAGACAAAAAGACTATTACTTTTCCCAGAACTTTGTACGTTACTAAAAGATGTTGTAAAAAGATAGCGATTAATACAAGGGTATAAGGTATGGATTCTGAAATGAAGTAGCGTACATTATAATAGTGATATCTAGTATACCCTAAGAAAATCAGGTTAAATATCAAAAACAAACATGTGAAAACCCCCAACAATACTAACTTGTACTCTTTTCTATAACTGAAATATAAAAGTCCTAAAAAATAGAACAAAAAACCAACCGGAGAAACGTACAGAAAGACTGTATACAAAGGCATAAACCTAATAACCTCAATGGGTGTGTGGTAGTTATACCATATCCTATTACTAAGAACCTCGTCAAAGCTTTTCGAAACAAAAGGGTGGTTAAAAGACCCAATAACTCTGCAGGTTGTATAAACAAATACAAACAATGTCACTAAAACAAACAGAAGAGAAAGGCAGGAAATAATACATTTTTTTACTAAGAAAATTATACGGGATTTTCTCATTATATTAAGTAATAAAACAAACGTTATTGCGAGTAAGAAAATACCTGCTAATTTAATGTCGGATCCGCTGCCTAAAAATTCCTGAACAGTAACTCGATATATTGTATAGAATAATGAACTTAAATAGAATTTATAGTAAAGGTAGGAGCTACAAAATAATAAAAACACTCCTCCCAAATAAACCAAAATAGAATTTCTTCTCCTTCTATTTGAATCAAATAAAGCAACTACAACGGACAGAATTAAGAAAAAAGGAAGATATACTAAAGAGCTCATCCTCGAATAAAAAAAGCCATTGAATAATAATGCTGAAATCACCAGAGGCAAAGCGGAAATATTTCCACGTTTTGCTTCATTGAAAAACTTAACAAAAAAATAAAACGCTGATGACGTAAAAGCGAGAGCAATCATCTCCCCCACAGGGAACTTCGAGAAAAATAAGTGAGCAGGATTTAGGATCATTAAAATAAAAGCAAAAAGGGAAGCAGTGCGACTTCCAGATATCTCATAAGTTAGCAGATATATTGACACCAAAGACAGTAACGAGAAAAATGTAAGAGCATAAATTGCGTAACTTCTTCCCAGAAACTGCTCAAAAATAGATAAAAAGGAAGGAAAAATAGGATAAAACTTAGGAACAACGAGCGACTCACCTTCATCCTTATATTCAAAACCCGGAAAAAAATATCTGTTCGTTTCATCATAAAGATTTCGCTGCTCTTCATCTAAAGTCTGTCTGAAATTGTCAGTAAAAAATAAACTATGATTTTGTGTAAACTGGTGACCCATGTTGATGTAAGTGCCTTCATCTTGACCACTCATAACATAGGAGTAGGGTTTCAATCTCATAACAGAGGCAAGAGTTAGCCCGAGGAAAAAAATCAGATCAAAACGGACATTTAAAGCATCTACAGACACTCGAAATATTACTGCTAATAAACAAAATAATAGCGTTGTTATTATAACCACTAACGGTGCGGTAAAGAAACCCAAGCCAAGTAGTATTACAGAGACCAATCCCATAACGGAAACATAAGATACTATAACTTCGTACAGATTCAGCTTCATATATGTTTAATGATATCATCAAAGGGTAAAATAACAGCTGAGTATAGGCATTTATAAAAATATGAAAATACTATTTACTATAGGAAATTTTGGAATAGGAGGTAAAGAACGTCAACTGGTTGAACTAATAAAAAATTTAGACAAATCTAGATTTGAGGTTCATCTTATTGCTAAACAAATAGACAAGAATATCTCCGCACAGCTTAAGAACCATACCAGCAGCACCTTCCTTATAGGAATGAGTATAAAAAATTATTTTTTAAAATTATTTAATATTGTAAAATATATCAACTCAGTAAAACCCCAGATAATTTTCACGTGGTCAGACTTAACAAGTAAAATAATTTTTGCACTAATAAAGTTCAGGCTGATAGACTCGAGTATTGTTAATTGTAGTACAAGGAGCGCCCCCCAAAAAATATCATTGAAAGTAGCTATAGAAAGACTGCTTAACAGGCTCTACCCAGTCATAGTATCTAACTCAATGGCTGGATTGGAGGTATATAACTCAAAAGCAAGAAATGCTACTTTCATTCTTAGAAACGGATTTGATATTAATAGGATTGGTCACATAAAAAACCTTTCCAAAAAAGAGGCAAAATTAATTTGCAAGATGGGTGAAAATAAATTTTGTGTATTAATGGTAGGGAGACTCTGTCCTCAGAAAGATTACCCCAGGTACATTCTAACCGCAAAAGAATATTTTAAAAGAAACGCCGAGGCAATATTTTATATCGCTGGGGAGGGAAAGCAAAGAAAGTATTTAGAGAAATTAGTACGTAAACACCTACTACAAGACAGGGTCGTTTTTCTTGGCTATGTAAAAGATGTGGAAACACTAATAAAGGGGTCGGATTTACTGGTCTTATTATCTAACAAAAGCATTGGTGAAGGATCCTCAAACGTTCTGATGGAGTCTTTGGCAATTGGCACACCGGTATTAGCGGACGATAATCCAGGAAATAGAGAGTTACTGGGAAAAGATCTTTTTAGCTTAATAATGACGGATAAGCACCCTTCCATGATTGCTAATAAAATATCCGAGGTGAGAAAGAATCCGATAGTATTTGAGAAATATGCAAAAATTGGATCCAGCAGAATGATCAATCACTATTCAATGACAAAAATGTTAAACGACTTTCAAAGAATTGTAGAATACATCACAAAAAGTAATTGATGTATTCCTAGGCTATTTTTGTACCCCTGCCCTCAATGCCATTATAGCCGTATTTGACTTCGGAAGAACCTAAACCTGAATTTTCAAACCACTTCCTAACTTTAGAAAGAGTCTGGGGGTGTGTATGGGCAGGAGACCACATATCGAAAGCATCTAAATACGCCCATTCCTTTAAGATATTTCCACCCAGCCCCCTCCTACTATAGTCAGGGACTCCTAATGCCCAATTAATCCTTGGGCCGTATTTCGGAGATATTTTTCTCATCAAAGAGGCCAGTGGCCATAAGGTATCCACATATGTAGAGCTTAACTTAAAAATCAGTTTAGGGTTTAGGTGTTTAGTGACTACTCTAATAAAGTATCTTACCGATAGGTAGGCATCAAATGTGTTCTTATACACATCAATAACAATGTTTCCTCCCACCCTTAGGTGTTTGATAAGAGAGTAGAACGCCTTCTCGGGGTCGGGGGTGTGCTGCAACACTCCTATACAAAACACTTTATCGAAGAACTCTTTTTTCACAGGGAGATTAAAAATTGTACCTTGAATAATTAGAACATTTTCATTTTTACCATTTGAAGAATAATTAGCATCAACCGCATTACTGTAGTCAACACTGACAACAAAAGCGCCTGTCTTAGCTACTTGCTCAGTAAATCTACCAGACCCGCTTCCAACCTCAAGCACGGCTTCCTCCTTTAGGCTTTTGGACCAACGCATCTCCTCCCTAAACCTAACTTCAGAATCCGGTATCCCACTGTAACTATCATATTGCGTCTTTGAAAAATAATTCCACTCTATCCCAAAACTATTGGCGTAGTTGTTTTTATCCACAAATCTTGGGACATAATTATCAATAGGGTAGCGCCTGTTACACCTAATACATTGTAAAACACCACTCTCAACGCGTTCACCCACCTCCACGCAACCCCTTCCAAAACGAAGATCGCCATAACAGAAAGGACAAGCTAGAAACTTGATAAATTCCTTCTTCATTTCATATATTCCCTAAACCACATTTGGAATGCTATCAGCATAAAAAGTATAACCCCGTTGTTTTTTACCCCAGACATATGTTGGGATACGAGTTGCTCCACGTAGTCTGAATCAAATACAGCTGACTTCCGGAGACTGTCTCTAGAAAGTACATCTTGTGTCAAACACTTTAAGTCTGAACGTAACCACTTCTCCATAGGACTACCAAAACCGTGTTTAGGTCTATCAACTATTTCACTAGATAAAGTGGGGCGCATGGCGTTCTTCATAAGTTTCTTTGTTGATAGTATCGAAAGTCTTTTTGAAGAAGGTATGGTAGCAGCAAATTCAACTAACTTTCGATCCAAAAAAGGAACACGTGCCTCAAGAGAGGCAGCCATGGTTACTCTATCTACTTTAGTCAACATATCATCTGGAAGAGATTTTTTAATATCTAGATACTGAATTCCCGATAATTGATCCATTTTGTTAGCCGAGATGTTGTGAAAAATGCCTAAATAGATTTCAAGGGGTTCATCCTGAAGTCGTATATAATCTTCATTTAGAAGAGTTTTTCTATCGGCAGAATCAAGTTTTGTAATATTTTTCACATATCTCATAAAGGGGTTTTTATCCATATTTTTAGTGCGACTTATCACCTTCTCAAAATAGTTTCGTTTTCTTGAATTCGAAGAAATCATGTATGCAATATTTTTAAACACAACTTGCGCCATCAGATCTCTCACTGATTTAGGGATTTTCAAATATTGATTGGAAAGAAGCTCTGAAGTATAGCGTGTATAACCTGCAAAAATTTCATCACCACCATCGCCAGTTAGTACAACGGTTACGTGCTTACGAGCTAACTCGGACAGCACATACGTAGGAAATGCAGCATAATCCGCAAAAGGCTCATCAAAATAGTAAGAGTATTTGGGTAGGAAATCAAACATCTGCGCATCCACCTTAAAGGTTACGTGGTCTGTATGAAAAGTCTTTGCAACAAGCTCCGCATAATAAGATTCGTCATAATACCCACCTTCCTTAAATCCTATTGAAAATGTTTTTACAGCTGTATTACTGTGTTCAACCATTTTTGAAACAATCGTACTTGAATCTAAACCCCCGCTTAAGAATGCCCCAAGAGGAACATCACTAATCATTTGAGATTTTACAGCCTTACCTAACAGCTCGTGAAATGTTGCAATAGTCTCAGCATTGCTTCTGGTGTTGTTTGGGACAAACTTCACATCCCAGTACTGTCTTACTGTAAGTTTTTCGCTCTTGTACCAAAGTAAATGCCCTGCGGGTAACTTATGAACGTTTTCAAAGATACTGTACGGAGATGGTATATACATATATGCCAGGTATAGATTTAGTGCTGTAGGATTAATCTTTTTACGAACACCACTATCTGTTAAAATCGCTTTTATTTCTGAGCCAAATAAAAACATTTTATCGTCAAGGTAGTAGTAAAGAGGCTTTATCCCTAGATGGTCTCTCGCCATAAACAACGATTTACTTTTTATATCCCAAATAGCAAAAGCAAACATTCCCTCAAGCTTATTCACACAGTCCTCACCGTACTGCTCGAAACAATGTAATACCGCCTCTGTATCGGAATTGGTACTAAACACATGCCCCCCTTCTTCCAGATCTTTCTTTAACTGCTTGTAGTTATAAATCTCACCGTTAAAAACGATGGTTTTAGATTTATCCTCATTAAAAATAGGCTGTTTCCCGCCCTCTACATCAATAATACTTAGTCTACGCATTCCAAAACCAAAGTTTGCATCCACAAACAGACCTTTATCGTCGGGTCCACGGTGATAAAGAACCTGGCACATAGTATCTATTTGAATTTCTGTAACAGGCGAATATTTACTATATTTTCCGGCTATACCACACATAGTTTAATCCACCAGATCCTTCAATAAATTTTCCCACAATTTCTGAATACTTGACATGGAATATTCTTCTTTCTTTTCGGTTCTGATTTTCATTGCTTCAGCAGACATCCGGTTATATAGATCTTCGTCTTTTAATAAATTGTAAATATTGTTGGCAAAATCCCTAAGATCGGGGTATTTACATAGAAAAGAGTTTTCTCCGTTTTTTACAATAGTACCAATATTTGAAATATCGAAACAAACACAGGGAATCCCCATAGACATTGCCTCAATTAGAGACATAGGTAACCCCTCATACTGGGAAGTCAGGGCATATACTTTAGATTCGGCAAGGAAGGGGTATACATTTGGTGTATATCCATACAATTCAATATTATTTTCAAGATTTTTCTTTTTAATTAATTGCATTGCAAAATCCGTCATGACACCATCTCCCAAAATAACAGCTTTTATTGAGGGTAGGTTATGAAAATCATTTAGTATGCCAACCAACTCAATAAACAAGTCTACTCTTTTAGAAGTAGTTAAACTCCCAATAAAAATAAGATCGTATTTCTTGTTGATTAGTTTAGTAGGCTTGGGTATGTTTTCGAAATTCAAAAAGTTAGGAATATGATAAATTCTTCCTGGTATTGTAGGATCCTCAAGTAACACCTGTTTGGTGAAATCTCCCCTAACCACTACAGCCTGTGCCCTTCTAAGTAGGGTATTGCTTAAATAGTTTGATCGAATCTTTTCTTCAGACTCAATGATATTCTGTATAACTTTCTTATGGAAAAAAAGACCTAACATACCAGCGTAGTAACCATGAGGTATCATCTGAATTCCCATCACAATATCCACAGGTTTGGTGCAAAGTAGCCAAATACACTGGAGAAATCTATATATTTCAGACACTATAGCAATTTTTCTAAATACAGAAGGAGGGCACACGTCAACCACACCCGCGATGTTCAGTGGCTTAACTCGAGCAAGATATATACTACTCACCAATTCTGAGTTAATTAGCGGAGCGATCTTAGATGTAATCTTCTCATCCGATAATTTTGCAATAATTAATAAATTAATTCTTCTCATGGTTTCAAGCCTATCTGGTTAAATAAGTAGTAGTGAATCAATTGAGTAGTTACCCACAATTTCAATTTTGATAGGTTACACAAAAACTCCTTTCTTAAAAACACCTTATATCTTTTTCTAGCCATAGATACAGCCATAGAGTAATCAGTATCGTTTTTATACAAGTCATAATCTGCCAAAGAACTTTCGGAGGTATTTTTTTCTACACCCAAACTACCATAGCCCCGATGCAAAATATAATCCTCACCTATCTCTAAAGGAATTACTCTAACCTCCTCCACACTATCCTGCCCAAGTACAATTGAAAACAACCCTGTTTTACGTGCTGGCAGAAATTGCATATCGGAAATTAAATTACCAAGGCTAAATACAACTAAGCCATTGCCATGTTTTTGATAACCCTGGAGACAGTGAGAATGATGGCCTAAGATCAGCGATACACCAGCTTCCATCAACTGTCTTGCGTACTCTACCTGGGATAAACTAGGCAGCTCAACAAATTCGGAACCCCAATGAACAGACAGGATAATATGATCACAAGTGGTTTTTAATTTTGTAATATATGAAATAAAATCAGAATCTCCAAGAACTATCCTATTATAGGCATCAGTAGACGTAAAATCCTGAATAACAGATACCCCGATAAAGCATATCGCCAGCCCATTCTTATTGATATATACCGGTTTATTCTTTATTCCTACACACTTAATTCCACAACTCTCGAGGTGATTGACAGTTTCATAAAAATCTTTTTCCCCGTGCTCTAGAATGTGATTGTTAGCCACAGATAGCACATTAAACCCAATATCACTAAGCTGTTTTGCAAACTCTTTACTCCCCCGCATCTTAAGGGTATGAATACTATTGCACGGCATCTCATCGGATAACACACCCTCCATATTTCCAAAGACAAAATCATGCTGCTTGAACTCCTCTAGTATTTCATTAAAAAAGACTTTTAATCCCAGTAATTTTGCCCGGGAGTATACACCAATCCCAATCTTATTAACCATATCCCCTAACATTAAATCACCTCCGGCTAAGAGGGTTACCTTTTTTTCCATAGATTATTTATAACAAATTTATACTTACTGTTGGATTCCTCCTTAATTGTATCAACGTAGGAGTACTTAGTTTTCCAAAAGGCACTTTTACCCTTAATTAAAGCATCAATCTTACTTAATTGTCCCACATCGAAGGTACTATCTACTACAAAGTAAAAGTGGAGAGTTTCCATGTCCTCCTGCACTAACTGAAATCTTTTTATACCGCTAATTTCCCACAATATATGAGTAATAAATTCACCATGAACATTATTACCTTCTGGTGTAATTAAAAACTCTTGCTGTCTACCAACTATCTTTTCCAAACACATTCCCATTGAATTTGTATGTATTGTCCCGATATCCCCGGTATCGTAGCGAATAAAAGGAAAGGCGTAGTTACTTAGACTTGTGGCCAAAATACGGCCAGTTCCATTAGAAACTATACAGTTGTTTCTATCCAAAACCTCCATAACACTTCTCTCCGTGTCAACAAGCAGTTGGGGTCGCTCAACTGACTCGAAAGCACTTAATCCCCCATCGTTAAGCCCATACCCGTCAAATACTCTTGTATTAAAAGATTTTTCAATCGTTTTTCTCATCTCGGGATGCAAGACTTCTGCTGTAGTAAAAATAGAGGCAGGACTCCAAACATGTTGCTTAGTTTCCTCGATCCATTTTGCAAAAAAGAAAAGTGCAGACGCATAGCCGCGGATGTGCCTTGGTTTAAAAGAATTTATGACTGTCAAATAATTCTTCATCTGCTCAGTACCCATATCGAAAGCCGACAGCTTTTTAACATTTCTAGAAAGCTCGTTTATGGTCTTCTCGAGAGTGTTTCTAGAGTTTTTCACCAAGGATGATCCGGCAAGAAACACCATTCTGTTCCCAAGCTCGTAACCGCCCTTTCCCCACCCACGATAAGTCAACAAACCACTCAAAAGCCTATCGTTATGTGAAATTCGAAACTTTAACGGAGTACCGGTAGATCCACCGGTACTAAAATTGTAGTATTTTATATTGCTTAAATTCCTTGGAGTAAATTTATCATAATTCTCTTTAATAATATTTTTTGTCAGAATAGGTAATTTTTCAAGATCCGATATAGAGGAAAAGTCCGTAGGCTTAAGCTTTAGTCTATTTAGTATTTCCGAATAGTATGGAACCTGGGAGTGTACATAAGACAAAAGCCGTCTAAGCTTATATACCTGATTAAATACCTTTTGCTCATAACTAATCTTCTCTAACTCAATTAGCTTTCTATAGTTGAAATAAAACCTTATATCGACCAAACTATGAGAAATAATAAATATTGTTTTATGAATTTTCATAATGACTGAGAAACTGTTTTTTAGGTTAAATCTTTCTCGGATTGAAAGAAATTTATCATCCATTCCGTGAAATCGCATTTGTCTTGTAACAGGAGCTCTCTTTTTTTAGAATAGTCCGCCGTTAGATCTTTTTGACTAAGTAACTGACGTATCTTTTCTAGCATTCTTTCCTCCTGCCCCAACTGGAACCCAAAGGTTAGCCCATATTTGTTTTCAAGTTGCCCTAGCACACTTAACTTGCCCACAAATGTGCTATATCTAATTGACGGCACACCTAAACAAGAAGCCTCGACCGACATACTTTGGGAATCGGATATAAGCATTTTCGAATAATAAAGGACATCGTGCATATCCTCGATATTAATTTGATGACTTCCTTCAATTTCACGAGAATAAATTATTCTATAATCACCAAATTCTGAAATTACCTTTGACAATAACTCTGCGTCTATTCCTTTAGCCCCAATATCGTGATGGGCATTTAAAGCACTTAGTCTTACTATCACGTAACTATATGGTGTAAGAGAATATTTCCTTATGGCAGACTCATCCGGATGAAACCTGTTCGGGTGGAGATAAGCTAACTTTTGATAGGAGTTATGTATCACCCTCTTATTTTTCCAGAAACGATACTTTACTCCTTTGGAATTGATAATTTTAGTATTAAGTGGATATGATATCAACGCATGAAAAGGAACAGCGATATCATCGTCCTCACAAAAGTTGTAGGACTTAACACCACAAAAGAGTGTCAAGAAACCTATACTCGAAGAGGTACCAAAAGCTAGATCGAACTTGTACCTTCTTTCCAGTACAAAGACACGAACTAACCTCTCAATAAACTCAATAAACAATCCAAAAAACCCATTCTTTTTCTTTGAAATAGAGACAAATGGAATTGCATACTTTTTTAGAAGCTCGTTAGTAATATCTTTATCCCTACTGGCTACAATAACTGTGTTACCCTCACTTAATAAATACCTTATGAAATGCTTAAAAAGGTGAACATGAGCAGGATGACCAATATCAAATAGAATTTTCATAGATAATACCTATAATAACTTTTTAAACTTTAGCCGAGAAAAATAATAACCCGATATTGATACAAAAACCAATGATACTGACAAAATATTGTCCCAAATAATTTGATATAACGTTTCATGGAACAAGCTTATTAAAATAATTTGCAACACAACTCCTGGAATTTGTAAAACAAAGACCTTTGTCTTTCCTATTGCTAAAAAGTACATCATCATAAAATTAAGTAAAACGTATAAACCAATAAAAACCGACAATAGAGGTAAGTAGTTTACAACAGGCAAAAACTTTTCTCCAAATAAAACCACAGTAATAAATTTTGGGGCTAGGGAGAAAGCAGCAATTCCGCAAAGCACAACCGTCAGTTGTAGTAAAAAGAAGGTCTTAAACTTTTGAGTATAGTCTTCTTTCTTTGCAAACGCCTCAGCAATTTGAGGAAACATCACCACACAAATTGTACCAGCACCATATAAAAACACCTTACCAACGGTAACCACACCGGCATAATACCCAGCCTCAACCGCAGGAAATAAACTTTTTACAAAAATCAAATCGATATTTTGCAAAAAAGACATTCCAAGATTTACCATTAAAACAGATAAACTGAAGGTTATTAGTTTCCTAAACAAGGGCGAGAGACTTTCTTTGGAAAAAGCTTTAAAGCTACCCCTTAAAAGTAACGTCCCCAGTAAGTAAGAGGAAGCGGAAAACAGAAACAAACCTAAAAAGGCCCCGTGGAGATGCAACCCCAGCAGCACCAAAGTAATGGGCACAGTAAATTTGATACACCCGGTGACTATGTTTGCTATAGAATACACTTTAAATTTTGATAAACCCTGCAAATAGGCCGAAGGAATAATACTGACAAAAATAAAACTCAAATAAACTCCAAAAGCAGCAATTACAGAGGCGTCGGTAATATTTAATAGGGATGAGAGGTAAAATCTCCCAAAAAATATTACAGTGGATATAAAAACACCGGTACCAAAAAGTATTAATGAAAGCTTGTAGTAAAGGTGAGTGAGTTTATCAAATTCGTTATAAACTTTGTGTTCAGAAATAAGTTTAATTAAAGAGGTACTTAACACCAAACCCGGGACAGTCAAGATATTCATAACAGCAAACAAAGCATTAAAAGTCCCATAGTCAGAAACACTTAACAATCTGCCAAGAGAAAACTGCAATAAATAACCAAAAACAGAAGAAATAAATACACTCGCTGTGACCATTGCAGAATTTGAAACAGCAGGATTGGAAATAAGAGTTTTTAATTTACCTAACATAACGGCAGTTCCCCTAATCAATCCTCTTCATAACCCTGTACACATCAACCCCCCTAAGCTTAATCGTCCCGACACTTTCAAGCTTGAGCCTATCCTCATTTGTCGAATCATCTTCCCAAACAGGATACACAAAATATGTAGTCTTAACAGCCTGCGGAGTTAAATCTGATATCACAGCCCAACCCCCAATTTTTCTAATAAATGGCCATATTTGAGTATAATATTTTTCAGGAAAGGCTACTGTCATTTTGGTAGCAAGTTCAGGTTTATTTAACATTTTATCCATATTCTCTCCAGGCATAAAATCCTGGTAGTTAAATGCTGACTTCTCAGCCTCAAAAAACCTCACAATCTCTTGCTGACCAATAATCCACTTTGGCTCCAGTACAAAAATCCCGGTTTTTAACCCTCCAAACATAGGGTTGTAATAAGACAAGTAGTCGGGATGAATATAAACCAGCGACGCCGCCAAGACTACAAATAAAACTAAAGTCAAAATCACCTTAAATTTCTTAGCACGATCCAGCACCCATTCGTAAAAAAAAGTACCGATCAATATAAAACCACAAATGGAAGGTAAAATATAGCGATCAAGTTT
>AMFJ01025878.1_pt1 | contig 16376 bp, 13 predicted proteins | sample 427208 | NCBI WGS metagenome assembly AMFJ01 (sample SAMN02954298, study PRJNA114691) | groundwater metagenome | biome: aquatic; feature: subsurface aquifer; material: sediment; isolation source: subsurface aquifer sediment | place: USA: Rifle, CO | collected 2008-08
CCTACGGGGACACCATTATCCGAAATTGTGCGACAATTAAAAACATTTTCGGCACGACGAATAAACAAAATGCGTGGATCATCGTCCCCCGTTTGGCAACGCAATTTCTACGAACACATCATCCGTAACGAAAATGATCTGAATCACATTCGGGAATACATCATCCATAACCCTCAACAAAGGGATTCTGTTTGAGGGATAATGGGGCGGGGTTTTCCCATATAAATGTTGTCAAATAAAACGACATTGGACATTTTTATAGGGCTGTATCATAAGACCCTGTATGAAAAAGCACTACGTATTCAGATGGTTGGCGGTTTTGGCTGTGTGTGGTTTGTTGGCGTTCTGTACAGCGTGTGGGGGTAGCGGAAGCAACGCAGTACCCAACGACGATGACGACGGGGGCGATCCATCTTCTCTCGACTACCGGGCGCTTATGCGCACGTTCGTGCAAGACCTTAGCGCGTATGCCAAAGGTTTGGATTCAAATTTCATCATCATCCCGCAAAATGGTCATCAACTGCTCACAACCGATGGAGAGGTCGGCGGCGCAGTGGATGAGGATTATGTTTCTGCCATAGATGGTGTGGGACGAGAAGATTTGTTTTATGGGTACGACAACGATAATCAACCCACCAGTGCCGTTGACCGCGATGACATGCTGTCTTTCATGGATTTGGCAGAGGAAAATGAGGTAGAGGTGCTGGTCATCGATTATTGTTCCACCGAGTCCTATATGGACGATTCGTATGAAGAGAATCACTATCGCGGTTATGTGTCTTTTGCGGCGGATCATCGTGACCTCGACAACATTCCCGACTACCCGGCAACCCCCTACGGCGAGAATGCGGAGGACATCACCACATTGGCCGAAGCACGGAACTTCTTGTATCTTATCAACCCCGATCAATATGCCACCAAGGACGATTTCATCGCTGGAGTCGTGGCCACTAATTACGACGTACTCATCACCGATTTTTTCTTTCAGGGTGAAGAAGAATTCACGGCCGATGATGTGACCGCCCTCAAGGCCAAGGCTAACGGGGGAGAGCGGCTGGTGATTTCGTACATGAGTATTGGTGAGGCTGAGGATTATCGTTATTACTGGCAGGGTGATTGGACTGTGGGCAGTCCTGATTGGCTTGATGCCGAAAACCCTGACTGGGAGGGTAATTATAAAGTGCGGTATTGGGACGAGGATTGGCAGGACATTATTTTTGGCAACAACGAATCGTATTTGCATAAAATTGTCTCTGCCGGTTTTGACGGGGTGTATCTCGACATCATCGACGCGTTTGAATACTTTGAAGAGTGATGTGGGGTGCTGAATTTTTGAAGCGGTCTGTGCTGTAGGGGCCGGGCTTGACCGGCCCTTATAATGGGAGCGTCAAAAAATAGCGACCCTGAGCAACCTGCTTGCCGACAGGCAGGCTTTATTGAACAGGAGAAATGATGAAAACGATTTTTACGAAACTGTTTCGAAATGTGATCTTGGTTTTGATGATGTTTTTTGTTTGTTGTTTGTTTGTGGCCTGCCAGTCAGGTGGCACGAGCGAAACCACGGGTTACTGGTATTTATATGCCATTGACGATGAGGGCAATTACTCGCAACCCACGTTTTTGCAAATCGCTCAAAATGATTCCACCCTGACCATCGAGGATTCCTGTGATCCCGGTGCCGATCCTTTTTCCACGGGGAGCATCGAGGGTAAGTGGGTGTCTTTCACCATGGACTTTGGTGGCGAAGAAGACGGGAACACAGCGGTGTTTATGGGAGAGCTGAGTGATGATGGGTATGAGATTGAAGGCACGGTCGTGCAGAATGATCTGGAGCGAACGGCGGTGCTCTTGAGGACGCTGGAACATGTTTGTAACCCCGACGATCCCACACAGGTGATCGCGGAGTATCCTGCAGAAGTCACGGCCTCTTTGAGTTTGACCGACACCACACCCACCACAGATTGTTCTGATTACATCAGCAACAGTCATTATCCAACACCAGGCTCAACCCCTTCGGCGGGAGCCAAAGGTGATTCAACCCCTTCCAACGTAGACGGTGATGATTTTCCGTTAGTTTGTGTTGACCAAAACTATACCAGTTCAACCAACAAGTCTTTGGACAATTCTGTTTTGATCAACGCCGAGACCAACCTGTTTCCGGGTGCCGTCTTTCAAGGTTCGGGACTGTTGGAGAACCCTGTGGAATTCGACCCCATCACTTACAAACGCAGTTCCAATAACACGATCACACTCAGCAATGTGACCCTGCCTGCGGGGTGCAGTTATTCTACAACCATCACGAGCGAATACACCCAGGCGGCTGTCAATGATGCCATAGGCAGTTTGTTGACTTGCAAAGGAGGTCCCACAGGCACGGCCGCCTACTTTACCTATAACGCTCAAGAGGTTTATTCGAGTGACCATATGGCCTTTCAGTTGGGACTGGACGGAAAATATTCCGAATATTCTGCGAGCAATCAATTTTCGATCGACACCACCACAAATAAAAACCATGTCGTGTTGTCGTTCTGGCAGGTGTTTTACACGGTCTCCTTTCCCACACCAGCCAATCCCTCTGATGTGTTTGCCGACAACAGCACCAGTTGTTCTGATGGCTCACAGATGGGGGCGGGCAATCCCCCCATTTATGTCAAAAGTGCTGACTATGGGCGTGTGGTCTACTTTCTGATGGAATCCGAATTCTCACAACAAGACATCAAAGATACGCTGGAGGGCGCCTACAACGGCCTGGCTTCTTCACTCAAGGTGACCTCAGGTGTGACGCGGCAAGAAGTGGCCGGCAAATCGCAGGTGCATTATGCTGTTTACGGGGGGTCAGCGGCTCTGGCAGTGCAACCCATCGCCGCAGACGAAGACAGCATGTTTGATGCCGTCAAGAGTTACATTGCCTCAGAAAAGGCAGCAACCTATTCTGCCTCCAACCCCGGCAAACCCATGCGTTATGTTACAGAATTTTTGGCAAGCAACAGACCAACGATACTTAACTTCAACGTAACGTACGACATACATAGCTGTGCTCCCCAGGCCGCGAGCAACAGCTTCAAGATCACGGCCAGCTCCATCAACAGCCATCTTTATATGCACGAGGGTGCGTCAACGTCCAACATGAGTTCTGTTGTGGACACCGGTGGTTCTTCCACCTCGTACACGTTTTCGGATGATGATTGCGCCGCTGATCCCGAAAACCCCGACTGCGAACGCTACGTGTCTGTCGAACTCACCAATGGTGATTGTTTTTCGTCCGGTGTAAAACTCAACATGTACCGCAATGGCTCCCATATCTGGGAACGTGATTACAGCCATGGTTGGAGCACCTGCGGTGAGCAATACTATGCCCGCTGGAAGCTCAATTATCTGACTGGCGACTATACCGAAGACTATTCAAAAGGCTACCACGGCGCACACTGGGACAGCCCGGATTGGGGCTGGGTGAAAGGGGAATGATTAGTTTCATTCAAAAATTTGGCAAGAGCCAGTTCATGCTCCCCCCCACGAGCAGTGAAATGAAGATCATGAGACTCAGGGTTTTTAAGAGGTCTTTGACGCCCAGTTCCTTGAGTAGAACAAAAAACGTGGCCACGCACGGAAAATACAGGGCCAAAATGGTGCATGCGATGATGAGTTGTTTGGTCGTGAGCCCAAGGGGGGCCAGCATGGCCACGGCAATCTCTTTTTTGAGTATGCCGATCAAAATGGCGGGCACTGTTTCGGCGGGCAGGCCCCAGATATGCGTGAACACTGGGGCAAGCAGGCGATTCAATCCCTCAGCGGCATCAAAATAACGCAGAACACTCACAAACAGGATGCCACCCAGCATGTAGGGTACGGCCTCAAAGACAAAGGCCCGGGCGCGCATCCAGAGTTTCTTGATCACAAAACGCAACTGAGGCACACGATAGGGGGGGATTTCAATGATCAGTTCCGGACTGGCCCCCTTCATGAATCGGTGCAGCAGGCGGCCCAGAATGAGCCACACCAAAAAAAGCACGGCGAAGATGAACATGACATAACGGAGTCCGCGCTGGCCCAGCAGGGCCACCATCATGGCTGTCTGCGCCAAGCAAGGAATGGCAATCGACATGAGGGTGGCGGTGATGAAACGCTCGCGTCGGCTCTCCAAAATTCGCGTGGCCATGATCCCGGGGACATTGCATCCCATCCCCAAAAGCATGGGGATGATGGCATAGCCGTGCAACCCCAACCGGTGCATGACGCTGTCCATCAGGGTAGCCAATCGTGGGAGATAGCCCCAGTCTTCCAATAGCCCCAACACAAAGTAGAAACTCACAATGTACGGGAAGATCATGGCAAAGGCTATGAAGAGGCCGGTGGTGAGCACGCCAAAAGCTGTGAAGGGATTAATGGTTCCGTCAGTGAGTTGTCCGATCAGAAGGTGATGGAGGAGACTCTCTGGATTCATGAGCCTTGATAACTCCTGCATGAGAGGCATCCAGAGTTGCCTGAAAAAAGGTTCGAAGACCCATCCCATCAACCCCTCTCCCATGAATCTGATGGCACCAAATGCAACCGCCAACACAATGAGAGTGACCAGTGCGCCTGTCCAGGGTGTGATGCTCAGATCCTGCAACTTTTCTGCCAGGCTGTGGTGCTTGTGAGAGAGAACCTGCACATTTTTCACAATGTCACCCACTCTTTGCCAGCGCTGGGCATCAGATAATTTTCCCAAGGGTTTTTGTTTAGCCTCTGGGAGGCGGTGCACCAGTGAGTGGATGCCTTCTCCCGTGAGGGAACACGTGGGGATGACCGGTAGGCCCAGTTCTTGTTCGAGGGCAGGAACAGAGATCTTGATTCCCTGGTGCTGGGCCTCGTCCCACATGTTGAGGGCCACAACAAGGGGGATTTTTTTTTCCAAAAGTTGGAGTGTCAAATTCAGGTTGCGTTCCAGATTGGTGGCATCAACGACATTGATGAGCACGTCAGCTTGCGGTAACATGGCAACGGCGACCTGTTCCGCCCTGCAAGTGGGTTGCATGGTGTAGGTGCCGGGCACATCAATGATGGTGGCTTCTTCGGTTTCGTGTTTCAGTGCCCCTTGTGTGTATTCAACAGAGGTGCCGGGGTAGTTGGAAATCACCACCTGTGTGCCGGTGAGACGGGAAAACAGGGCGGACTTGCCTACGTTGGGGTTGCCCATGAGGAGAACGGTTTTCACTGGTCGGTCTCCACCTTGATTTTCTGGGCAATGCCGTGACCCACAACGATTTGTATTTGACCCAATTTGACGATCTGGGGCCCGCGCCACAAATGCGCCCCTATCTTGTGAATGATTTTACCCGCGTTGAGCCCCAGGTTGTTGAGCTGTTTCAGACAACCGGGACCGCCCGTAATTTCCACGACCATCCCCGATTCGCCCGGTTTCATGTCGATGAGGGTTTTGAGCGTCATGGGGTGTGCTCCTGCATGAAACGCACGAGGGCCTCAAAGGTCTGGATGCTGATGACGTGTTCCATCTTGCAGGCATCGAGCGTGGCTGTTTTGGGACTGACCCTGAGGACTTGGGTGAGGAACCGCGTGAGCAAGTCGTGACGCTTTTGAATCGCACGGGCCTTTTGTTTGCCTTTTTCGGAGAGTTCGATCCGTCCGTAGCGTTCGTATTCCACAAAACCATTTTGGGAAAGCAGCTTGATGGCGCTGTTCACGCTGGAGGCCTTGACGTGCAGGGCTGCCGAGATGTCCTTGACTCGCGCCCAGCCGTATTTCTTTTTCAAGGCGGCGATGGTTTCGAGATAGTCCTCGTTATGTGAAGACAAAGACAGGGACCGATTCACAAAGAGCTCCTTTGTTTTGATGCTCTAACAGAGTTAGTTAAGTCTAACAAAATGGATCAGGATTTGTCAAGGATCCGGAGCGAAAACTCAAGGCTTGTTTGGGACAGACGGCCAGACACTTGAATTTGATCAAAATGATAAAACAGAGGGCCTTTGTGCCATTATTTATATGCCTCATTTGCCCTGATTGAGCGGCGACCCGCTAACCTGTTGTTATAATGCCATTTTTTTTAATGTTTTACAGCAAAGCGTGGCATTCATTTTGCGTACAACATTGGGGATGGGGAATGAAATGAGGTGTTAGATGAATTATCACAAAATCAATTTACTAATTTTCAGTTTCGTACTGGTATTCTTGTTCAGTCTGACCTCGGCTTGTGCACCTGATTCCAAGTTGGTGTTGCCTGCTGCCGAGCAACATACCGACAACGACATTGCTGAAGATGATAATCTTGACACCCCAGAAACTGAGATTGTTTCTGCTCCCGATACCAATATTAGTGTCCCACTCGGTGGTGATTCAGAAACGACAATCGAAAACACCAATGAAACAGCAACGGACACGGTGACTGTTAAAGAATCAGGAGAAGAGGCTAACACAGGGATTCAGTTCAAGAAAAATCAAAAACAAAAGCAAAAAAAAGAAAAAAAAGAAAAGAAAATAAAGATACGACCAAAACAAAAAAAACATCCAGCAGAACAAGCTCAAGAGCAGCCTCAAGAGCAATCACAGGAGCAACCACAAGAACAGCCACAAAAACAACCATTACCTCAAACGGCTGACCTTGGCGTCAGCAATGACCCCGAAACCAGCACCAGCACTGTTACTGGCACTGACACTGACACTAGCACTGACACTGGCACTGGTTCTGAGTCAGTTCAAGAAACCAGTCTTGTTGTTGATGATTGTTATTCAAAAAAAACGCTGCCCTGTGATGGTTCTTCGGCCTACAATGACCCTGCCTGCTATATTTCTTCTCTAAAAGCAGATTTGAGAAAGGCACAGGAAAATTCACAGATGATTTATGTCGCTATCTCGCAGGAGGCGTATCAGGCACAGGAAAGTACGAAATCGTGTCCATGGAGTCTTGTCAATGGTCAATGTCCTTGGGGGAGTGACACACATGATGGCCTTTCGCGCAACACAGCTCTGGCCACTTTTTATCAGGCCCTCTACACCATGTATGAATTGCAGAATCATGCGGAAGACAAAAATAGTCACTTTGTACTAAAAATTGTTGGCGGAGATTACTATTATCGTGAACCCATTATCATATCTGCGAAAGCGGGATTGTTGGGCAAAATTTATTTGGGGCCGCGTCTGTATGAAAACGGACAACCGGTCAAAAAAAATAACAAGGGTGAGTATGTTGTCTGGGATCCTTCAGGGAACGATAACGCAGAATACAACAGCCTCGTGTCGCCCACAGATCTTGTCATAGCCAACATCACAGTCGAACCCTATGATCAAAAACCGGTGACCTTGGACGGTGGGTGTCGCTTCGAATACCGCACTCTGGCAGATGGCACGATACTCAATCCCGATCATCCTGATTATGTATGGGGTTATTCATATCTAAACAGAACTTGTGATTTGGATTTGTGCACCGCGGAAGAACTGGAATACAGAAACAAAAGACTCGAGGACCCTGTGAATACTCCGTTTGATGGCATCTTATCATATGGTTTTTGCAATGGTCGCGGCATGGTCAATGTCATCAAGGGTGATAATATTGAAGTAAAAAAACTCAACATACAAAACGCTCCAACCCATGGTATTCAAGTTCAATCTTGGACCGATCATGTTTGGCTCTACAATAATACGATCAAGAATACGGACTCGTCTGGCATCATTTCAATGTATAACAAGAACGTCCTTGTTGAGGCCAATTCAGTGACTGAGGCGTGTGCCAGCGGGATACACGAAAATGTAAGCATAGGCTACACAGAAGGGTTTGCCGTTATTGACAACACCATTTTTGATGGCTGGCATGACGAAAAATTCTGCACCGCGCTTTCGGAAGATGGGTATATTGGCCACAACGAAATCTATGGGAGAGGGCTCACGGGTGTTTACGTGGCCAGTGGCTCAGAAAAACTGCGTGTTGATGGCAACAGAATTCATGACCTCACACAAAATACGTGTTTGCTCATTGAGTCTGAAGACGCGGGCCCCATCAGAGATATTATTTTTGAGAATAACCTCTGTTACAACAACCCTGCAGGTTTTGGGATTGCTGTCACACAATACAATTGTGCCAAAAACCAACCGGGTGATGGTGGTGTTGCCCTGTTCGCCTGTGAGTATGATGAGAATATGGACTATGAAAATCTCATCATCACCAACAACACAATTTATCAAACGGGAATGGGCACGACAATGGGTTATGGCTTAAAACTGGATGCCGGTAGCGCCCAGAATCTTGTTGTGGCCAATAATATTTTTAGCAACAACGTGACTGCCCAAGTTGCTCCCCATAATCATATGCTGGACAGCGAAGGGAAACTCAAAAGCAATGTCATCATGGATAATAATCTGATTTTTTGTGAGGGCAACGAAGATGCCAACCAAGATGGTTATCAGGATTGCCTGAATGTCAGTGATCGTTGGTATACAGGTGCCTTGGAAGGTTATTCAGCTTATGGTCCGGGCCTGTTTGCCGACCCATATTTTGTAAACCCCATTGCGTTTGATTTTTCTCTGCAGGCGGCTTCTCCTGCTCTCAATACGGCAGTGGAGGAACATTATGTCCCAGCATATGACCAGAATTGTCATGTGCGTCAAGCTGGGCAAGTGGACCTGGGGGCATTCGAACGCATTCCTTAAGGGTATTTGCTTACTGATTCCAACTGAGTGCCTTCTTGGGACAGACGGCCAGACACTCAGGGCATTTGAGGCAATCGCGGTCCCGCACGACGCCATCATTTTTGTAGGAGACGATGGGGATGCCGATGGGGCAGGCCTTTTCGCAGGTCTTGCACATTTTACAAATATCACCGTTGATGCGAAGCAGATTTTTACCACCCCCGATGGCGTTTTGCATGGTTCCCATGGGGCAGAAAGAGCACCAGATGCGGGGATGGATGATGACGCCCAGAACAATGGCAATCGCTGTGGTCACCACACACATCACCCAAAAGACATATCCCCAGTGTTGCCAGCTACCCGGATTCTGCATGATGCGAAAAGACATGAACCCCATGAGCAGGGCAAAAATGGGCCAGCGGAATTTCATGGTGCGGACAAACGCAGGCACGGTTCTGACCGGTGAAATTTTTGAGAGGATGCGGTCAAAAAAACTGCCACGTGGACACATGTGGCCGCAAACCCAGCGACCATTGAATAGACTGCCAATGATCCCTGCCAGCATGGTGAGCGGTACGAAAAACCCCAAAATCGGGTATTTCCAGCCAAGCCCGATTGTGATGATGGTGATGGGGGCGAGAATCCATTGAATGAGGCGGCGCTTGGCAACAGGTGTGAGTTTTTTCATAGACTGCCATCATGTGCACGAATGGGGGGATGTCAAGGGTTGAGAATTTCTAGGGGGCATCCAGGTTGATATTGGGCTGAACACTGGCGTTGCCCATTCCCATGCTGGAGAAATAACAAGTTATTTCAAAGCGGTACTGCTTTGTTCTGGCCAAGAAGGTATCTCAAAATGAGGTGTTTTCAAAATGAGAATGGGAAAAAAGAGGGGAATGAGGCAAGAACAGGACGCAACTTTTTGGCGTGTGTGCCGAGTATGACTTGCGGGCGTTGAGCCGGCTTATTAATTTTTTTTGAGATTCCTATGTCATCCGTTGCATCAGACAGTACAGAGATCCCCTTAGCCCTTCTTTGGGATTGGCAAAGACTAGACCTTGTCGATGAATCCTTAACGGATATTGGCGAAATGCAGTGTTACCCGCGTTATGACGATTCTGCGGTGAGTTCTCTGAACCCCGATGTTCAAGAGTACGCGCAATACCTCAAAGCACTTTTTTCTCAAACAGACGAGTCCACGTCACGCCCACAACTGCTGACCGATTACATTGATGGAGTTCAATGCGTTCGTCATAACTCCCCGGATCAGACGCGACAACTTTGGACGGCGGATTTGTCATTGGCCAATTCACCAGAGGCACAGACGTTTGTGTTGGAAAACCTCTGCTGGCTGGATTTGTTTACGGGTGCCTGGGACATGCTGGCCACAGACACAAAATTTCTCTTAAACGCGGCCCCCTGGAGTTCTGTGGGGTTGTATGCCAGCGCGTCTCTGGCCTTTCGCGAACATCAGTTTGATGTTGCGTTGACTGAGTTGAATAAAATCGATGAGGCCTTTGCCTCACCGGTTTTAAGAACAACAGCCAGGACACTGAGAACCAAAATTACTGTGAGGCAAGAAACGCGAGAGCAGGTTTTACGGAGGCAGTCTACGCTACAAAACTTCACGCGCGATGAACAGGAAATCTATCTCAGTCAGGCATCCTACCATGTGCAATCGAATGCAGACCTGTATCTTGACGTCTTTCGTTCCCAGATCTCCAACTGTAATGATCTCATCTCATGTTTGCGGTCGTGGTTGAAACAACAACCACAGCAGGAAGCTTACGCACTCTTGCCCCAGCTGTTGCACATTTTTTTCAGATCACGGTGGGCCTATCATAACCAGTACACATCGCCCGATGAAGACAATTCCGATCGGTGTTTTGAGAGCCGTCAGTACAACTGCGCTGATTACGCCATGATCATGGCCAAGGTATTAAAACCGTTTGGCATAGAATCGAGGTTGGTTTCTTATTATTCTTCACCTGAAAATTTGGGACACATGTTTGTTGCCTTCAAAGTGGACAACTCATGGGGGTTTGGCAATCCCTCCTCGTTCCACCCTGCTCGGTTCAAAACGCTGGATGATGTTTTGAATCAATGGGGTTGGGCCAACGATCTTGGGGAGTTTGTGGTGAGGGAGACGTGAATTGTTTGCCTCATTCTTCTGCAACCAATGGTTGTGATTGCGGGTAGAATTGAGATGCCCCCGTTGTGAATTCATCTCGAATCTGTGCTGCCGTGCTATCCTTTGGTTCGGAAATTGTCACCACAGTACCAATGGGTGTTCTCCAGATTTGCGAAATATTGGGAGCCACCCTAGCGGCAACAGTCCCGTCCCTGGTATATTCAGTCTGGTGAGCAAAATGAGGCACCCTGTCGTGCAGTGCTGTGTATACCTTGTAGGCACTGGTAAATGCAGCGGGCTCAAGATGTTTGTTATTGACCCATATGCTTCCCGCAGAGGAGTCCGGTGTGTCGCCTATCTTGTGTTCTTCCATGATTTCCCTGTGCTCAGGCAACACGAAATCCACAGAATCACTGTTGCTGTTGACTCTCACCCACTTGCACGCGGAGCCTGCGCTGGAGTTTTTTAATACATCTGCCGTGTGCTCCAGTCTGGTCAGAAAATCCGAAGAGACTCCACTGTATTTTTCAGAGTACAATTCTGCTTCCACTTTTTTACCATTGAAGCTCAAATCAAACGTGTACCCATGAGAGCCAACTGTCACAGCCTTTACCTGGTACCCCATCCCTTCCATAAATTTGATAGTGGGTTGAATGATAGCGGCATGTTCGGTTGCACCAACACCATCATAAAATTTTTTCCCATCGGTCCCATAACCTCCCAAACGGATCCTTGGGTCGGGAGGTTGATTTATAAAACTATCCCCTCCTGTATTAAAAGACTTACCAGTGGCTTGACTATAGGAGATCACTTCATCAGATAATCGACTGATCATGTCCTCCTGTTCTGTTTGAGTGATACCCAACGCTATTGGCAAATCATATTCAGCATCATATGACTTGGGGTTTTGGGGTATGGTAGTTGCCATAGTGACTCCTTTTTTGGTCAAACATGGCTTATGTTTCAATTTTTATGCCAGTTTCATTGTAGAAATAGGCAATAATTATCAGGAGTTATTTTTTGAATGGTGTGAATGGATGACTAGAGTGTGACGCCTCTCTCATTTTGAGAGAGAAATCACTTAGTCGATGGCTGAAAAGTACATGTGTTTGTTTTGGTCTTGGCATGGAGGCCTTTACAATCGTCTATTTATCGTCTATAATTAGACGCATATGTTTGAACCCAAATACCACATTTCAGATAAATTGCTGAACAATATCAAACAAATTTCGGTTGTGATGGCGGACGTGAACAACCGATCATTTTCTGATGTTGTTCTGGCTGATTTTGAGCAGAGGGCCAATTCATTATCGGCCCATGCCTCAACGAGCATTGAGGGCAATCCCTTGCCACTCACGGATGTGAAGAGGCTGATCAAATTGAGGCCGGAAAACATTCGCGACACCGAACGCGAGGTGCTCAATTACAATGAAGCGCTCGAATCAATAAATGAAAAAACCCTCTCGGGTCGTGTCATCATGACCATCAAATTTATTTGTGAGACACAAAAATTGGTGACCAAGGGACTCATCGAAAAGTTCCGGTGTGGAAAATTGAGAAACGAACCCGTTTTTGTCAACGACCCGCGTGTGGGCAAACCAGTTTATTTGCCTCCAGATCATCAAGACGTTCCCCAGCTCATGAATGAATTGTTGGATTTTGTGAAGACCAAAAGAGGCCTTTTGGATCCTCTCATTTTGGCGGGACTCTTTCACAAACAGTTTGTGATCATTCATCCGTTCATCGATGGCAACGGGAGGACGACTCGTTTGGTTACCAAGGCCTTGCTGGCTGATTTGGGTTTGAACACGTTCAGGCTTTTCAGCTTTGAAAATTTCTATCACAGGAATGTCAGCAGGTATTTCAAGACCGTGGGGGTGCTTGGCAATTATTACAAAATCATAAACCAAATCGACTTCACAGAATGGCTGGAATATTTTACCGACGGTATTTTGGACGAATTGTTGCGGGTCAAAAAAGAGTTGGGGGAATCGGGAGCGACTCCAGACACTGTTTTGCAATCGCATCACAAAAAAATATTGTCAGTGATTGAAAAACAGGGTTTTGTCACAGACAGGGATTATTCCAAAGTGACCGATCGTGCCAAGGCCACACGGTCACTGGATTTTGGCAAGCTGGTGCAGATGGGATTGATTGAGCGGCTTGGCCGGGGCCGTGCCACGCATTATAAATTAAAAAAATAATTGAAACATGGTCAGTACGCCAGAAAAATATAGAGTTTTAACACCAGAATCAAAACGCCGAGTCCAAACGCAAAATGGTTTAGCGTGCGCCAGCCGGCGTTTTGGGATTTCAGGATATTGAATTCCGTTACGTAGATGACCTCGCAAGCCCCTTGTCCCTTGTCCTGCCGGGTGGTGCTGGATTTTCTCTGCCCCTCGCGATCATCCACAGAATAATTGATCAGATACCCCTCGATGTGGATCTGATCGCCACGACGGGCCCGTTTGAGCGTTTTGGAAATGGCTGTTGTGGCTGGCAAGAGGTGACTATTGGAAAGTTCCTCGTGATTAAAATAGGGAACATCCTGGGAACGAAAACGGTAATAACAGGTCCAACTGCCAGACTTGTATTCGACTTTCTGATAATAATCCTTGAGCAGATTGCTTCCCCAAATCACGCACACATCCTTGATGTTGTACGGGTCGTTGTCGTAATAAATGTTGAACCATGCCTCGTCCAGATCGTTATACGAAACCATGAGGCCCGTCAGTTCATAATCGTATTGGGGTGAGATGTGGTAGGTTTTACCATCATAGGTTTGGGTGAATGGGGCGCGCTCGGTCTTTGTTTGTAGGGGTGCCGTGTAGAGGGGTTTTTGGATTTCATCGGGGTTTGGTAATTTTTCTGTTTTGAAATGTGACCAGCCCACAAGGATCAGACAAGCCACCAAGAGGAGACTCAACGTGCGGTTTATTTTGGGAATGAAAGAGGGCATAAAAGGGTTCAGACAGATTGTGTTTTTGCGATGGCCACCACCTCACCATAATACACCCTGTGATAATCTTTTTTGGGGTACTTTTTTTCAATCTCGGGATCCAAAAAATGGGTGGGATCAAAATCCTGCCAGTACATTTTTTTGGCCTCGATGATGAGTTGGGCCTCCTCAAACGAAGGCGATGTCACCAATGAAGAAGTGATGGGGGTCAGGCCGGCGGCGGAGATTTTATCGCCATCGCGGCCCGATTGTGTGCCCAGCAAGGTCAGTGCCTTTTGGTGTTGTTTGTCAAAAGAACACAGCGTGAAGTCATCGAATCGTTCCAAAAATTCAAACGTGTAACGTGTGGGACGCACCACCACCTGCACAAAGGGCTTGCTCCACATCACGCCCAAACTGCCCCAGGCGACCGTCATGGTGTTGAAATCTTTTTTTGCATAATCACCGCAGGTGAGCAGGAACCATTGATTGGCCCACAGGTCGTGAATGGCGGGAGTAAAGGTGTTTATGGGGATGGGAGCGTGGGGCATAAAATATTCCATGAAAACATTTGAATATCGAATATCGAACAAGGAACAAGGAATGATGAAGTGAGGGCTTCTTGTCATCCCAGCGCATGCTGGGATCCATGATTTTTATATTCTGGATCCCTGCCTACGCAGGGATGACATATTTCGTTATTTGATATTCCCATTTCATTCAGTGGAGCGCCGAGTCCATAATTCAAAAACATGGATCGTGCGTTCAATGTCGTCCAAACTGTGTGCTGTCGAAATAAAGCCAGATTCAAATGGGCTGGGGGCGATGCAAATGCCGTGTTCCAAAAAATGATGGAACAACGCAACGAACTTTTCGGTATTGGCCTGACGCGCGCGAGCCGCATTGGTCACAGGCTCACCTGTGAAGAAAAAAGAAAACATCGAGCCCACACTTTGAAAACAGAAAGGGATATGTGCTTTTTTGGAGGCCAAGGTCAAACCTTTTTCGAGCAGTTGGGTTTTGTGTTCCAAACCGCGATACACGTCGGCGTGCTCCAAAAGTTCCAGCGTTTTGAGCCCCGCCGCCATGGCCAGAGGATTACCCGACAAAGTGCCTGCCTGATACACACCGCCCAGTGGGGCCACAATCTGCATGATTTCTTTTTTGCCACCATAAGCCCCCACCGGTAGACCGCCGCCCACGATCTTGCCCAAGCAGGTCAGGTCGGCTTGGACATCATAATATTCCTGTGCGCCACCAAAAGCCACACGAAACCCCGTCATGACCTCATCAAAAATGAGAACAATATTTTTTTTGTCACAAAGCTTTCTTAGATTTTTCAGGAAATTTTTTTGCGGGGGGAGGCAACCCATGTTGCCCATGACGGGTTCCACAATGACGGCTGCCACATCGTCGCCGTGGGTGTTGATGATTCGTTCAAAGGAATCCAGATTGTTGAATTCTGCGGTCAGCGTGTGCTCCGTCATGGCTGTGGGCACACCGAGGCTGTCGGGGATCCCGCAAGTCGCGGCACCAGAGCCTGCCTTGACCAGCAGATAATCTGCATGGCCATGATAGGCCCCGTCACATTTGATGATCATGTTTTTGCCAGTAAACCCGCGGGCCACGCGAATGGCCGACATCGTGGCCTCAGTGCCTGAGTTGACAAACCGAACCAGATCAATTGAGGGGAACGCCTTTTTGACCAGTTTGGCGAGCTCAGTCTCTTTGGGTGTGGGCGCGCCAAAACTCAAACCGTCTTTGATGGTCTGCCCCAAAACATTCAGGACATCATCCGGCGCGTGGCCGAGGATCGCCGGGCCCCAGGAGCCCACGTAATCCAGATACGCACTGCCATCGGCATCGTAAACGTAAGCCCCCTTGGCCCTGATAATAAAAGGAGGTGTCAACCCGACCGATCGATAAGCGCGAACAGGACTGTTCACGCCGCCGGGAATGTGCTTTTGTGCTTCTTCAAAAAGTTTTTTCGAAATATCGTGTTTCATGACTCAAACGCGTCTTGCAAGAGCAAATTGCCAGCGATTTTTTTTGCGTTCACAGTGTCTTCAGTGTCTGGATCATCAGATGCGTCCAAAATATCGGTCAGTTGATTATCGTAACCCAAATTCTCCGGCAGCTCCTTGTTGCTCTTGACGCCCAGGGTTTCCATCCTGCGGGCTTGCACCAGTACGCGGCTGGACAGACGGGTCTTGCCTTTTTCGTACTCCTCGCGGGCTTTTTCGAGGTGTTTGCCCACGTTGTCGAAGGCTTCTACAAAATCAGCCAGGCGTTTGTGCAGTTCTTTGCCAGCAACCGAGATTTCGCGCGCGTTACGGGCCAGTCGATCCTCGTTCCAGCCGTAATGGATCACTTTGAGGAGCCCCACAAACGTGGGTGGAGTCGCGATGAGAATTTTTTGTTGCAGGGCGTATTCCATCAGATCGGGTTCCACCTCAAGTGCGGCATATAAAAAAGATTCGTTGGGCAGAAACATCACGGTGAAATCGGCCGACTCGGTGATGTTGGTTCCGTAATCCTTGGTGGCCAGACGTTTGACGTGGTCCTTGACTTGTCGTCCGTGACGGTTCAGCGCCGTCTGGTGGCCTTCTTCGGACGTGGCTTCGAGGGAATCCATAAAGGCGTCGAGGGGTACTTTGGAATCCACCAACACCACCCGGCCGCCCGGCATGC
>AMFJ01007402.1_pt1 | contig 16349 bp, 17 predicted proteins | sample 427208 | NCBI WGS metagenome assembly AMFJ01 (sample SAMN02954298, study PRJNA114691) | groundwater metagenome | biome: aquatic; feature: subsurface aquifer; material: sediment; isolation source: subsurface aquifer sediment | place: USA: Rifle, CO | collected 2008-08
GTTTAGAAACATTGTGCAACGAAAGGGGTACTTGACAGCAAGAGAAGGTGGATATGATTTAATTCTTCTTGATGTCATGATGCCCAAACTTGACGGACTTGGAGTTCTTAAAGGGCTTAAAGCCACACCTGCCAAAAAAGCAAACGGTCCAATTTTACTTCTGACAAACCTTGCACATGATCCAGTCGTTCAAGAAGCACTTGCAACAGGGGCAAAAGATTATCTTGTTAAAGCAGAATACAATCCAGATGAACTTCTTGCCAAACTCAAAATCTATCTTTAATCCTGACGTGGAGCATTTAGTATCCTAGTGATTTTATGTTTTTCAAAGTATATTATTAAAGTGTCATTGCGACTGCGAGCGAAGCGTGGCAGGTGGTAATCTAAAACCCAAAATGCAGAAATATTACTGTGTTTATATTATTACCAACATTAAAAATACAGTGTTGTATACAGGAGTTACGGGAAATTTGTTAGGCAGAATATATCACCACAAAAACAAAACAGTTTCATCATTCAGTAGTAAATACAACTTAAACAAACTTGTTTATTATGAAATATATGAAGATGTAAAACTAGCAATTGAAAGAGAAAAACAAATTAAAGCAGGAAATCGACAAAGAAAATTAGATTTAATTAATAATTTTAATTCTGAATGGAAAGACTTGTATAATTTACTTTAAAGCAAGATTGCCACGTCGCTTAACGCTCCTCGCAATGACACCAGACAGAAAAGGTTAGGAGTCCATACCGTCTAATTCCTAGGGTTTGTCAATACCTTAGGAATACAACACATTATAGTGAAGACTTGATCTTCATTCCTGTAGATTCTTCATCAAATTTATTAATTTGAAGAAGTGCATTTTGGGCTGAAGTATATATGCGATTTAAATATGTCTGCATTTTTTCTGTACTTAACTTTTTGGCAGTTATTAAAACATGAGAGTAATTTTTGATATTAATAAGTGGTTGTCTAAGTTCAGCTGAAGCATAGGTAACAATGTTTGAAAGTAGCTCTTCAACTGTAGTGTTTGCACTTTCTGCCTGCTTCTTAAGTATTAGAATATGTTTTTGCCCCTCTTGAAGCCTTAAATATTCCTTTCTTAAATACATAGCAACAGGAAATGTTCCAAGCAAAGATAATAAAATTAATGAATCGTAAGCAACATCAACTTCCCCAACATTGAACATAAATAAAAGAACTAATGAAACGATAAAGCCAAGTCCTGCCGAAGTGCTAAAAATAAAAGTGATTCCAATAGCTAAAAGATAAAATAAAAAGAAAAATGGAGAATAAAACCAATTTGTTGCCCCTATTAAAAATAAAGCAAAAATAATTACATCAAATAGTTTTCTTTTCTGGTTGTCTTTAGAAAACAAGAAACTGTCAACTACTAGCCACAACAAAGCGCCAAGTGCAAAAAATATCCTCCATGGACCAGTTAAAGGGTTTCTGGTGATTAAAAATATAAAAGGAGTAATTACCCACATTATTATGTTTGCTAAATATTGCATAATCTAATAATAATACTAAACTTGTTTTAATGTAAAGCCAAAAGTACTTCCTGATCCTGCACCATTTGATTTTGCCCACAAATCACCTCCCATTAAATTAACTAGTTTCTTTGATAAATAAAGTCCAAGACCTGTTCCTTGTATACCAGATCCCGTTTTTGCTCTAACAAATTTACCAAAAAGTTTACTCAAATCTTCTTTATCTATCCCAATTCCAGTATCAGTTACTTGTACTTCTATAAAGCCACTTTTAAGTTGGATGGTGACTCCAATTTTTCCACCATCTGGAGTGAATTTAACTGAATTACCTAATAAATTTGTCATTACTTGAATCAATTTTGCAGAATCAGCCACGGCAGTAAAAGTTGTTTGGCCTAAAGGAACAAAAGTTAGTTCTAAATTCTTCTCAGCTACTTTTCCTGAAAATTCAGCTACAACATTTGCAATTATTTTTGTAACCTCAATATTTTCAGGTTTAATATCAATTCTACCTGACTCAATACGACTAACATCAAGCATGTCATTAACCAAATTTACTAGTCTTTCTGTTGATTTATACACTCTTTCTATATATTCCTTCCCTTTCACATCTAAGTTGGGTGATTTCATTAACTCGTATGAATAACCTTTGATCGCAGTCATTGGAGTACGAAGTTCATGAGCTGCAAGAGACAAGAATTCATCTTTTAATTGATCTAATTCTTGAAGTTTAGAATACATGCGAGAGTTTTCTAATGCTACAGCTGTAGCATCTGCAATACCTTCCAAAAGCATTCTTTCATGCCCATCCATTTCTTCCTCGTTTTTCATCAAATCAAATCTAAGAACACCTAAGACATTTCTACCTGAGATAAGCGGGAAAATAAAAATAGTTTTTATACCTAATTTTTCTTGAATAACTTGGATATTTTCGACACCATCTATTTTTGTGTATACCTCTGACCAATTCTTACTGACATAACTTTTACCATCTCTAAAGGATCTACTAACAAAACTTGTTTCATCATTAACAGGAAAGGTGACTTTTTCAAGATATGGGACAGGAATTAAGTTCATCAATTCTTGGGCTTTACCTGTTCTTGATAGTGCAATATTTTTTAAAATATTTTCCTGAGGTATTAGGAGTGACACAAAAGCATAACCCATTTGATGAGCATCGAGACCGTCAAAAACAGCATCTACTACTTCCTGTACTAACTTAGAGAATTCCAATTGACGAAGAATCAAGCGATTAATCTTCCACCAAACTTGGTAATATGCATAATCCTGAAGTTCAATTTGCTGTGCCATAATATCATTATGAAGGCTTTGCAAAACATTGCAACTATTTACTTTTTCTTTGAAGTTTCTCTCTTTTTTGCTCTTGAGTAAATTTTATCAATTTCCTTTGTAGATTTTTCTCTGGTGTAGTAAAGCTTGGCACGATTTACCCCCATTGTTCCTTTTTTAACAACCTCAATCTTTTCAATTGTTGGTAAATCAATAGGGAAAATTCTTTCAATTCCGATTGCAGCCTCACCAACTCTTCTTAATGTAAACATTTTTCTGCCTCCAACACCTCTAATTTTAATGACCATACCTTCAAAGACAGCAACTCTGAATTTTTCCCCCTCTTTGATTTTTTGGAATACACGAACCCTGTCACCAATTCCAAATTCTATCTCTTTGTGTGTGATTCTTAAGGCCATATAGGTATTTTACATCAAAATATCTTTAATTTGTAGCTCTAAATTTTCTGACCACCTTACTTTCTGTTTTGCAAGGATTTTTTTCGACAATTCAAACTTCTCTGGATCTGCTTCAAAATCAAGTGTAATTTTATCAGTGCCAATGCTTTCATCTAATAACTTTTTAAGTTCAAATAATTTTTCTTTAGCCGTCCCTGCAGAAATTATTACGTGGTGACTATCATCATACTTTATCTCCTCCATTTTCTCAGCTAAAAATGATATTTCATCCTCTCTCTGATCAACTCTGCCTGTAATTAAAACTACTTTTCCATCTTTAAGTAAATTCTTGACTTCTTGATATATTTTAGGGAAAACAACAATATCAACAGTTCCTGTAGTATCCTCAGCTTTTACAAATGCCATTTCCGAATTATTTTTCTTGGTTAAAATTACCCTTGCTTCACGTATAACCACTGCAAGTGTCACTTCTTGCCCTTTTTGCTCAATTGGATTTAGATCAATAATTTTACATGTTATATCGTCTTCCATTGGATCTAAAAGTTCATTAATGGGTTTGGCTGAAATTGAAAAACCTAATAAATCCCTTTCGAAATTTTCTCTTTCTTCGTCAGAATAATCATCAACTGAATTGTCAATAATATTAGCGTCAGTTACAAAAGCAGACACTTTTTCCTCTTCCTCTAATGAAAATAATCCAGACTGACCATTATTTTCTTTTGGTTTTGAGAGCTTTGCTTTGACCACATCAATTGCTAATAGTAGTGCGGTTCTTTTTCCAAATTTATCCATTGCACCCACTTTAATCAAACTTTCCAAAACTCTTTTGTTTACTTTTCTTGCATCAACCCTGTTTATAAAGTCCATGAAGCTCAGGAATTCTCCTGACTTCCGTGCTTCTAAAATAATATCAATAGCAACATTACCAACATTTTTAATTGCAGAAAAACCAAACCTAATCGCTCCGTTCCGGATAGCAAAATCTAGTTCTGATTCGTTAATATCCGGAACTAGTACATCAATGCCAATTCTTCTACATTCATGAACGGCTTGGCTAACTTTTACTGCATCATTACTCTCTGCAGAAAGGAGAGCTGTCATGTATTCAACAGGGTAATTAGCTTTCATGTAAGAAGTGTAATAAGCAACCATTCCATAAGAAGCTGCATGAGCTTTGTTAAACCCATACGATTGAAATGGTTCGAAAAGTTTCCACAATTTTTCTGCAAATTCTTTTGTTTGACCGTGTTCAATTATTCCCTTAACCAATTTATCTTTTTGAGCTGCCATTTCTTCAGGTATTTTTTTTCCAACAGCTTTTCTAAATTTGTCAGCCTCTTCCCAGGTGTAGCCTGCAAGATCAAGTGCGCAGAATAAAAGATCGTCTTGATATACAATAAGTCCATAGGACATACCTAAAAACTTCTCCATTCTAGGATCTAAGTATTTAACAAGTTTTGGATTATTTTTTCTTTCAATATATTCTGGAATAACAGCCATAGGCCCAGGACGATATAAAGCAACCATTGCCATAATGTCTTCCACTCTTTCAGGTTTTAACTCTTTAAGAAATTTTGTCATTCCACCACCGTTTAACTGAAATGTTCCCATTGTTTCTCCACGAGACAACATTTCAAATGTTTTTTTGTCATCAATTGGAACTTTGTGTAAATCTATGTCAATACCCTGTGTGTTTTTGACAATCTGTATAGCATTTCCTAGGATCGATAAATTCCTAATTCCAAGTACATCAAATTTAATTAAACCAACATCTTCACAGGCATGCATTTCATACTGAGTAATAATTTTTTCTCCTCCTGTCTCTTTTTGTATTGGAGCAAAATCTGTCATAACAGTTGGAGCAACCACAACTCCTGCAGCGTGAACAGATAAGTGTCTTACATTTCCTTCAACAGCTTTTGCTAGATTAATTATTCTTTTAGTATCAGCGTCACTTTCGTAAAGTGTTTTTAAATCTGGAGTTTCAATTAATGCTCTTTCAAAGGTCATAGGATGCCCTTGCGCTCCAAGTGGAACAAGTTTGGCTATCTTGTCCCCAGTTGCATAAGGGAAACCTAAAACTCTTGCGATATCTCTTACAGCAGCTTTTGTAAGCATTCTTCCAAATGTACAAACCTGAGCTACTTTTTCAACCCCATAGGTATCTGTAATATATTTAATTACGTCGTCTCTTCTATTATCTGAAATGTCAAAATCAATATCAGGTGGTGAAGGTCTAAAAGGATTTAAAAACCTTTCAAAAGGAAGGTTGTAGGTTAATGGATCGACAGTAGTTATACCCAAAACATATGAAACTAAAGACCCTGCAGCAGATCCTCTAGTATTTGTAATGATACCTTGTGAAGCACACCAATTAACCATGTCCCGAACTATTAGAAAATATGGTGCGTATCCTTTGGTGTTTATAATTTCTAACTCATAACGTATTCTTTCTTTGGCAATATCAGTTACTTTATTAATTCTTTCGGGTAATGCTTCCCAAGCTAATTCTTCCAAATAGCCAGCATCAGTTTTACCTTTTGGAAGGTTATATTTAGGAAATGACCAAGATCCAATTGGTATCTCAAGTTCACACTTGTCAGCGATTTTGACTGTATTGCTAATTGCATCGGGCAGATCCTTAAAAATTTCTATCATTTCGTCTGGCGATTTGACAAAGAAATCGGGATTATCAATATAACGCATGCGTTTAATATCACTAACATTTTTTCCTGTAGCAATACACAAAAGTGCATCTTGTGCCTCAGCATCTGTCTTTTTAATATAATGTGCATCATTTGTGGCAACCAGAGGAATACCTAAATCGCGACTAAGTTTAATCGCGCCTGTTTCAACTGCATTGCACTCATTTAAAACATTTGTTAATGTGGCATGGAGTGCAGTGTCTTTTATATCGGGAATTATTTTTTCGTAATTATGACGTTGTATTTCAATGTAGAAATCATCTTTAAAACATCTTGCATACCATTCTGTGAGTTTTTTAGCCTCAATATAATTACCATCAATTAAATATTGTGGGATTTCAGCTGCAGGACAACCCGAAAAACAAATTAATCCTTCTTTATGTTTTTCCAATATCTCTTTTGAAAATCTTGGCTTGTAATAATAACCTTCCATGTGAGCAATCGAAGTTAATCTCATCAAGTTTTTATATCCTTCATAATTTTTTGCAAGAAGTGTGACATGGAAATTATCTTTAACCTTTGCATTCATTTCACGTGTTATATACCCTTCAAGTCCAATAATTGGTTTAACTTCTTGTTTTTTTCCTTCCTTAAAAAACTCAATAGCACCATACATAGTGCCATGATCTGTGATGGCTATAGCGTCCATTCCATTTTCTTTTACGTGTGCAAAAAGTTTTTTAATTCGTGATAATCCATCTAGAAGTGAATATTCTGTGTGGTTATGAAGATGAACAAATTGTGACATTAAGAGAATTATGCCACCACAACTTGATTCCGTCCACTCTTTCTTTGACTAAATTTACCTTTTAAAAATTCTCTTTTGTTAAAGCTTCTGTTAATTTAAAGTTTATCATCTTGGGGTCACCTTTACCTTTTAGTTTTTTCTGAACCTGCCCAATTAAAAATCCAACTACTTGTCCTTTGCCGTTTTTGTAATTAGTTACAATTTCAGGACTTTCATACAAAGTTTCTCTGATTGCTTCTTCGAGATCAGAACTACTTGCATACTCTATGTTAGTAATTTCTCTTATCTTTTTTACTAGCCCTGCAGGTTCAAAGAAATTTTTATCCAAATTTTTGTTAATCATCAAATCTGCTATAGACTTTGGCGATACTACAGGTTTACCCTGAGCTTGTCGAAGGGCCTCCTCAAAATAATTTGCCCTGTTTAAATCAGATACCAATATCTCAATATATTCTTTTGACAATTTATATTGTTCCAAAAATCTCTGACGCTTCTGTTCTGGTAGCTCAATTATTAACTCTCCGTTGTTAACTATTAATTCTCCTGTTTCAACAGGAGGAAGGTCAGCTTCCGGAAAATAACGATAGTCATGTGAGTCAGCTTTTGTTCTTTGTGAAAATGTTTTTTTAGTATTTTCATCATAACCTCTTGTCTCTTGCAATAATTTTTCTCCACTATCTAAAGAGATAGTTTGCCTTTCAATTTCGGCATTAATTGCCTTTTCTAAAAACTTAAAGGAGTTAATATTTTTAAGTTCTACTTTGTAGTTAGGAAGTTTTCCGTCGGATGATAGAGATATGTTTGCTTCCAATCTCATTGTCCCTTTTTCCATATCAGCGTTACTAATATCCAAGTATCTTGCAATTAGTTGAAGTTCTTTAGTAAAAGTTATAACATCACTAACACTATGAAAAACTGGTTCTGTTACCATTTCAATTAAAGCACAACCATTCCTGTTAAAATCTATGAGGGAATTGCCTTCAGAATGAATTAATTTTCCCGCATCTTCTTCAAGATGAATATGATTAATCTTTTTGCCCATTAATTCTCCTCCAATACAAAAAGGATTATCTTTTTGACTTGTTTGAAAACTTTTAGCAAGATCTGGATAAAAATAATGTTTTCTATAAAATCTAGAGATTTCACTAATTCTTGATCCTAAAGCTAAGCCTAGTTTAATAATTTTATTTATAGCTTCTTTATTTGCAATGGGGAGTGCTCCCGGAAGTCCTAAACAAATAGGACAAGTTTGACTATTTGGTTTTGCCCCGAAGTGGTTCTGAGAGCAACTACAGAACATTTTAGATTTTGTATTTGGCTCAATGTGTATTTCAAGTCCTATTATTGTTGTATATTTTGTCATACTAAAAAGCTATCTTCGGTTTGTACCCTATTTCTTGATGATATTTTCTTCCAAGTTCAAATAGTTGATGTTCGGAAAATCTTGGGCCTAGTAATTGAAAACCAATTGGAAGTCCTAATTCAGAAAAAGTAGATGGTAATGCTAATCCTGGGATACCTACTAAATTTGCAGTTGTTGTGTATACATCTTCGAGATACATTTTTAATGGATCTTTAGAATTTTCTCCAATTTTAAATGGAGGTGTAGGTGAAACAGGAGAAATAATCGCATCAACTGATTTAAAAGCTTCTTCAAAATCACCGATTATTTTTGTTCGAACCTTCATAGCTTTTTCATAGTAGGCATCATAATATCCAGCAGATAATACATAACTTCCTAGCATTATTCTCCTTTTGGCTTCCTCTCCAAAACTATTTCTGTCATTTCCATATCTAATACCATCAAAACGCCCAAGATTAGAAGACACTTCCGCTGGCATAACAATATAATAAACAGGTACCATATATTTGGTATGTGGTAATGAAAGTTCTACAACTTCTATCCCTATTTTTTCATATGTTTTCCTTACATCATCAATCATTTTTTCAACCTCTTTATCCAATCCATTAATGAAATACTCCTTAGCAATTCCTAATTTAAATTTGTTCTTGATTTGAGGTTTTACAAAATCCTTAACAGTTCCATCAAGATTATCTTCACCACGCATTACATCAAACATTATTTCAACATCATCGACAGAATGTGCCAATGAACCGACCGTGTCTAATGACGAGGACATGGAAATAACTCCATATCTTGGAATTACTCCATATGTAGGTTTTAAACCAACAAGATTACAAAAGTTTGCAGGTTGTCTTGTTGAACCCCCTGTATCACTACCAAGTGAAATGAGAGACATGTTACTCGCAACTGATGCAGCTGAACCACTTGATGAACCACCAGGAACATATTTTTTATTCCATGGATTCTTTGTCGGACCATAGTCAGAATTCTCACCAGATGCGCCGTGGGCAAAGGCATCACAATTTAATTTTCCAATTGAAATTGCGCCGGCTGATTCAATTCTTTTTACACTAGTTGCAGAATACTGTGGAATATAATTTTCCAAAATTTTAGAACCAGCAGTTGTTCGTATACCTTCGGTCAAAAAAATATCTTTATACGCAGTAACAACTCCCGCCAAGGGAGTTACATATGAACCCATTCTGTCTAACTCTTTTGCTTTTTTGAATGCTTCATCTTCTGTAACTGTCAGAAAAATATTGTATTCAGAATTGTATTTTTTAATTTGTGCAAGATAAGCATCCACAAGTTCGACTGCACTAAATTTTTTAGATCTTAACCCTTCCTGTGTTTCTTTTATTGTTAGTGGAATATTATTCATCGGTTCGGTTTTTAAGAATTGCATTTACTTTAAAATAGCCATTGTATCCATCTGACGCACTTAGGGTCTGATCTTGTGACAATGCCTCGTCAGTTTTAACAACATCATCACGTAATACATTTGTTAATCCTGTTGTTTGTGAAGTAGGTTCGATACCATCAGTATTTACCTCAGATAGTGTTGCCACAAATTCAATTATTTTATCAAGTTGTGGAGTAAATTTTTTAATTTCAGAATCAGTTAAAGTAAGATTACTTAGTTCAGCAACATGTAATACTTCTTTTTTAGTTAACTTCGCCATATTGATATCATACTTCAACTAGGCCATTTTTGCCAAGAGGGCGATTCTTTGGGTAATAGGTGGATGTGTATTAAATAAATTTGCAAACATACCAATAGAACCTTTAATGTCAGATTTGAATGGGTTGATAATATATAAATGAGCGGTTGCTTTGTTTGCAGCTTCTAGTGGTTCATGGTCTGCTGAGATTTTGGCCAAAGCTGACATAAGGCCTTGAGGTTGTCTAGTTATGGTAACTGAACCAGCATCTGCCATGAATTCACGCCTTCTTGAAATCGCAAGCTGAATAAGTGTTGCAATAATCGGAGAAAGAATTGCAAAGATAATGCCAAACACCATGATTATTGCTCCCAATTGATTATTGTCATTGTCACGATTTCTTCCTCCTCCAAACAATCTTGCTCTAAAAAACCAATCACCAAGAAGAGCGATTAGTCCTACCATTACAGAGACGATACTCATTAATCTAATATCGTAATTTTTGACATGAGTCAATTCATGCGCAATTACCCCTTCAAGCTCAGTACGTGATAGTTTGTCCAAGAGTCCTGTAGTTACACAGACGACAGCGTGCTTAGGATCTCGTCCTGTTGCAAATGCATTTGGAGCTGAGTCTTCAATTACATATAATTTAGGTTTTGGAAGTCCTGCACCAATACAAAGATTTTCAGCAACTGAAGTAAATAGTTTGTCCTCTTTGGAATTAGCAACACGAGCACCAGATATTCCTAAAACAATTTTATCTGAATAATAATAACTAACAAAAGTTGATATACCTGAAATGATTAATGCAATTCCAACATAGCCGAAGCCTCCAACTTCGTAACCATTGTAATAACCAAAGGCATTACCTAGTATATAAATGCTAAAAAAAGAGAATGCTAAAAAGAACACTGTAATAACAGCACTTTTTAATTTATTACTTTGCTGAACCTCGTATATATTTTGCATAAATATACTAAAAATTAATTAATTTTTTAAAATAATCTAATTCCATTATACTTTCCGTCACCAAGTTCTCCAAATCCAACAATTTTTAAACTTAATTCTTTTTTACCATCTAGCATCATTATTCTATTTTGATTTATTGGTAATAAATGTACGAATCCTTTCCAACCAACATTCCAATATTTATTAAACCCTGAAGCTTCTATAACAACATATTTTGTTAAGCCACCGAATATTGGCATATGATAAAAACCAAAAATATTTTCGTGTCCAAATCTGGCTTTTGTATCTTGTTTATTAATAAACAACCCTTTATCCATCCAGTTCCATTTTCTTACATTCCAAGGATGACTTTCCTGAATAGGAAACTTAAATCCACCCAAAATCCACATAAATGGAAACAACAAAAAATCTACAAGCCTAAAAATGATACTAACTTCTGGAGTTTTCATTTTTCTAAAAGTAATTCGTTAGCTTCATATAAATTTTTAATCGCTTTTTCGCGAGTTTTACCTTGACTAGCTAATTCTATTTCAATTGCTTTTGCAACAAAAAAACTACCTTCCTTAGATACAATAAATTTTAGTTTATTTTTTATCATCTAATTACAAGCTTACTTTTGGTGACTTCATTTCGTCAGCGCTTACTGTTAGATGTTCTCCTGATTCTGCAGTTTCTAAGCCTTTTAGTTCATCAAATTTAAACATGTTTGCGACAATATTACTTGGTACTGAAACTCTTTTAACATTGTAATCTGCAGTCAAATCGATCATAAGTCTTCTTGCATACATTACTTTGTCTGATGTATCTCTAAGTTCACCCATTAGGTTTTCGACAACTGTATTTGCTTTAAGTTCAGGATTGCTTTCAACTACAATTTTAAGTCCAGATAATGCATCTGAAATTTGTTTTGTTGCATCTTGCCCTTTTGAAACCAATGTTCTGGCCTCTGACAGCATTTTAAGTATTCCTTTTTCGTGAGTTAGATATCCTTTAACAGAACTTTCAAGATTTGGAATTAAATCAGCTTGTCTTTTAAGTTGATTTCCAATTTCTTGAACAGAAGCCTTAATTCTTGCTTTACTAGAAACAAAAAAATTGTAAACTGAAATCATCCAAAGCACTACTAAAACTAATGCCACTAATAATATTAAAAATATATTGATATAAATCACCTTCTTTCTAATTCTTTATTAAAATTCTCTAACGATAAACAGTTTATCACATTCTTTTTTTCCGCCCAACCACGTCTTGCAACATTTACTCCATATTTCATATTATCCATCATATCTATTGAATGAGTATCTGTTCCAAGTGTTAATTTAACACCTAATTTCACTGCATCACGAACCAAAGTATCAGACAGATCAAGCCTCATAGGATCAGCATTTATTTCAATCCATTTATTATTTCTAAGGCAAAAGTCAAAAATTTTCTCCCAATCAAGTTCCACACCTTCTCTTTCATTAATTTTTCTTGCTGTAGGATGTGCAAATATTTTTACTTTTGGATTATTTAATGCGGTAAGAACACGTTTTGTCATTTCTACTTTCGGTAAATCAAAAACTGAATGAATTGAAACAAGGGCGAAATCTAAAGTATTAAGTCCTTCGTCAGGAACTGACAAACTACCATCTTTATTTATATCAATCTCAAGTGAATTGAACACTTTTACTGGCCAATTTCTTTCACTGACATATTCCTCCTTTTTTTTGAGTAATTCTACTACTCGGTCGAGGCTGTGTCCGCTCTTGCTTGGATTATGTTCCGTGAAAGCGATGTATTCGTAACCTAATACCTGTGCTCTATTGGCTATCGCCTCCATCGAGTCGATTCCTAAATCATGTGAAGTCTCAATATCAAAATTACTATGAATTTGTAAATCACCTTTTATATCTGTTAGTTTAATGAGGTTTGGTAATTTATTACTTAAAGAAGCTTTAATTTCACCAACACCCTCTCTTAATTCAGGTTCGATATAATTAAGACCTAACAGTTTATATAATTCTTTCTCTGTTCTAATTCCAACTGTTTTTCCAGTTTTTGTGTTTTTAATTCCATGTTCAGACATTGAATATCCTTTTTTTAGTGAATACTCTCGAAGAGCAATATTATGATTTTTACTACCTGTGAAATGTTGAAGAGCATTACCATACGCATCAGGGATCATAACAAGTAAATCAACCTGAACGTCTCCTGGAAGAAGAATTGATGAAGTCACTTCACCTTTTTCAATTATTTTTTGCTTTTTGGAATAATTTACAAATCTTTCAATAACTTCAGTTGGATTATTGGTTGCTACTGCAATATCAATATCCCCTACTGTAGCTGACTTTCTACGTAAAGAACCAAGTACATCAATCTTTTCCACTTCTACACCATTTTTAATCCATTCAACGACTTCAGAAGCTACATTTTCTGCATATGGTAATAATAATCGTTTGTCTTTAGTCATTAGTTTTTGAGCTTCCCTTATTTTTTCAATCAACTCATTCTTTGGTAATTCTGACATCATTTTCATAGCTGTCTTCAAACCTACTTTTGGCAATGCCATCAAAACGAATGCTTCTTGTGGTATATCTTTCATTAATTCCTCAAAATGTGTAGATTTTCCAGTTCTAAATATTTCATTTAAATGTTCTGCAATTGATTTTCCAATTGAGGGAATATCGTCAAGTTTTCCATCATCCCAAAGGTCTTTAAGTTCTGATGTTGAGTGTTCTATAGAATCAGCAGCTCTGTTATATGCAATTATTTGAAATTTGTATTTGATTGGATCACGATATTGATAACTTGAAGCAACATTTCTCAACAGTTCTGCAATTTGAAAATTAGTCATGAATTAATTATATCAGAAGAAAAAAACTAACCCTCAGAGCTTGTGTGCCGAAGCATCAAGTTGAGGGTTTTGTTTAGCCACGATATAACTTATCAATCAATTCCTCTCTTTCGAGATTAACCTCATGACCTTCATGACTAATTGTAACTATATTTCGAAATCTGATGGTAAGAAATAAGCCATCGGCTAATTCCAAATTGTCTAATTGCTCCAGCGAGCTGATCAGCTTTTCTTTGTTCATATATTTAACAAAGACTGAGGTTTTATCCTCAAAAGTAACTGTCAATTCCGGATCAACAAAAACAATTCCACCATCTCGAATTCCTGTAACTACTACAGCCATCTCTCACCTCATTGTTCAGAATATATCATTTCGCAAGCGATTTGATGAAGAAAATATAACAGATTAGTTGTCAAAAGTCAAATATTATGGGATATGGACAAATTATAAAATATAAGTGTACACTTATGGAAATGAGTCTTTTCGAAAATTATCCCATCTATGAAGATTATGTCTCAGCTCATCCACCACAATCTCATGCAAGTCTTGAATCTAATACTATATTTAGAAAAAGAATGGCTGAGGCTATCGAGAAAGAAAAGGAACGTAACAAAAAAGAACCATATAACCACGAAAATTCTGAAACAGTTTTTACTACCAACATTCATCTTCATCTAACTTAACATTCCTTTTAAGGGTATTATTTTTGCAAAGGATTACATTTGGTGAAGAAATATTGTAAAATACAAAGATTGATTGACTAGCGGGGTCGTAGCTCAATTGGTTAGAGCGCTTCCCTGTCGATAAAGTGGCAGCTCTTTCTAGCAATATTAAGATGTTAAATCAGGCTAATTCGGGGAAACCTTTAAAATGGTAATCCCGAGCTAAATTTATTTGACCAACTCGTCATGAGCGAAGTCGAATGATAAATGTGTAGAGACTATATACCTGATCCGCCACTGGCGGAATGAGATAGTCCAAGCTTTTTGGAAACTTAAAGATTTTTGCACGGAAGAGGTTGCGAGTTCGAGTCTCGTCGATCCCGCTTAGCAATCAATGTTCAATAATCAAACTCCTCTTGACATCAATTAACAACTAGGTTAAATTGTTTTTATAAATCTTCTGCCCTGAAGGAAAAGGGCTATGAAAAATTTTAACTTAAAAAAACTTCTAAAAACTATTAAATTGAACGAATCAACTATTTCTATGATTTTGGGATTAATTGTTATAATCATAGTTGGAACTTTAATTCTTAAATATTTAAAAACTGACCGAGGAACAATTCCACAAGAATTGTTAAGCGGTACCAATTCAATAGAATTATCATCCAAAAAACATAAAGTGCAAAAGGGTGAAAATCTTTGGAATATTGCTGTGAAATATTATGGTAATGGATTTAAATGGGTTGATATTGCAACAGAAAATAAATTAGCAAATGCAAGTATTATTGAAATAGATCAAGAACTTGTAATACCAAATATAGAAGTAGAAGCTACAAGCACAGATAAAACGCAATTAATACAAAATAATGTTGATAACCCAATAACAACTGCCACATATGAAACTGTAAAAGGTGATTCACTTTGGAAAATTGCAATTAGAGCCTATGGAGATGGATATCAATGGGTGAAAATAGCTCGTGAAAATAAAATAGTTAATCCTAATATAATTCACTCGGGGAATATTTTATTCTTACCTAGATAAGTTATGTTCCGTGTGAATTATTAGAATAGGTTGTTTTTCCTAAAATTAAATTACCATTTTGATCCCATCCGATTGGAACTAAATTTGACTCTTTACGTAGTTCAAACTGTTTATCAGTAAAATACTTTTTTCCTTTTTTATCTACCTTTGGTTGCTGTTTCACTGTGGGCTGAATTTCTATCACACATAATATATAATAATTATTATTTCTAATAAATCAATAGTCTATATTTTTGCGGGATTAGTACACCGGTAGTATGCATCCTTCCCAAGGATGAGAAGCCAGTTCAATTCTGGTATCCCGCTCCATATCGGAATCGTTTTTCGAAAGAGTGGTATTATCCCGAGTTATCAAGCTATTTTCAGGTTCGAGCCGACCTTTTTTCTCATTGAACGCTTTTTCAACTGTTTTTAGAAAGATAAACGCTTTTTTCCCGTCAATTCGCACTAATCTGTCTTTTAGAAACAGGTTCGAGCCGAGAATGCGCAGGACAGCTCTTTTGACTTCAATATCGTCTACGTTAAAGATTCTAGTAACATTAGCGGCAAAGTGTAGAGTCTCTTCCATTGTTTTTGTCCATGAGGCTATACCATCTGTTTCGATGCTTTCCTTTGTTTGTTTCTCCTCAGTAAGCAATCGAGCTTTTTCCTTTTGATACACTTCTTCACTAATCATGCCATCGATCTTCATTCCATAAAGTGATTTTTTCTCAACTAAAATGGTATCCAAACGCTTACTGAGTTTTCCCTTTTGTGCTCGTTCAAATTCGAACTCTCTATCATTTCTTCGTTTTAAACTCTTTTTGATCCAATCAACAAACGCTGGCCTAATTTCTAAACTTGCAACAAAATCTCTTACCTGCTTTTCCACATCATCACCATTAAGATAGGGTTGGTGACATGGTCCCAATTTTTTAGTGCAGCGAGCGTAGACAAAAATCTGAGAAGTCCCTGAGCGCTTATAGCGCTTAATCTTTCTTTCAGCTGTAATTGAAGCTCCACACTCACCGCATTTAAGGAGTTTCATAAAGTAAAAATTATTACGTTGTTTGAATACTCGTTTGCGACCATCAATAATATCCTGCACTCTTTGGAATTCATCAACAGTAATCATGGCTTTATGTTTACCAATATGTCGCTCGCCATTGTAATC
>AMFJ01034320.1_pt1 | contig 16346 bp, 23 predicted proteins | sample 427208 | NCBI WGS metagenome assembly AMFJ01 (sample SAMN02954298, study PRJNA114691) | groundwater metagenome | biome: aquatic; feature: subsurface aquifer; material: sediment; isolation source: subsurface aquifer sediment | place: USA: Rifle, CO | collected 2008-08
ATTCGGGAATTTGTGAAGAATAATGATACGCTCTTGCAGGAAATCTTCAAAAAAGGCGATGAGGAAATACGACAGGAAGTACGAGAATTGTATATATTACTCCGATAAAAATTCTATCATTCTTAATCATAACCTTATACAAATATATGTGAAATCTCTCCTTTCTCCTCATCTACCTCCTTCTCTCATTCCTCCTCACTTTTCTCCTCATCCCTCCGTACATCCGATTTCTTCACCGATACAAACTTGGAAAACAGATTCGCGAGGAAGCCCTCATGGGAAAGGCAACCGAATTTGCGAAACTTCATAAGAATAAAACAGGGACACCAACTATGTGAGCGGGGATTATTCTTATTTCCATCTTCTCGCTCGTCGCGCTTTCCGTCGTCGTGCATTTCTTCGCAGCGGATATACAGAATCTATTCGGTATACAGATAAAATACAGTCTCTGGAACCGGAACGAAACCTACCTCGCCCTCTTCACGCTCGCAACAGTCGGGCTCATCGGTCTCGTGGACGATTATCTCAATGTTCGCGGAATCGGACGAACCAAAGGACTCTCTGCACGAGTCAAGATGATCCTCCTTACGATTTTCGCTCTCATCGGAGCATACTGGTTCTATGTAAAACTCGGGCATACCGGGCTCCATTTCCCCTTCCTCGGCGAAGTAAGTCTCGGGATTCTCTATATTCCCCTCTTTATCTTCATCATCATCGCGATGGCAAATGCCGTGAATATCACGGACGGACTCGACGGACTCGCGGGAGGACTCCTCCTCTTCAATTATGTCGTGTATGCTTTCATCACCTATTCGCAGAGCCTTTTCATCCTCTCAGCCATCTGTATGCTTATCGTCGGTGCGCTCATCGCATTTCTCTGGTTCAATATAAAGCCCGCCCGATTCTATATGGGCGATATCGGATCGCTCGCCCTCGGCGCCAATCTCGGGATCATGGCGATGATGACGGATACGCTTGCGGTTCTCATCATCATCTCCGGAATCTATATCCTCGAGATTTGCTCGGTCATCATCCAGCTCACTTCCAAAAAGCTCCGGAATGGAAAAAAGATTTTTCGCATCGCACCATTCCACCACCACCTCGAAGCCATCGGATGGTCCGAGGAAACCGTCGTCATGCGTTTCTGGCTTATCGGGATGATTCTTTCCAGTATCGGTCTCATCGTGAGTTTTGTGATGAAATAAAAATATGAAGTAACTTCAGAATTCTGTCATTCCTGCGAAGATTTTTGTCATTCCCGTGAAGACGGGAATCTACCATATATCCCGAAGGGAAAGTTTTGACTACACTTCCTAATACAAGGAAGATTCCCTCCTTCGAGGGAATGACAGAAATATTTTTTTATCAAATCAGACATTAAAAAGCTCCGAGTACTCGGAGCTTTTTAGTTTTCTTAACACCCTTTTCCTCGGAAATACTCCACAAGGTTTTCTATTTTCACCGTCTCTTGGAGTCCGGTATCTCGGTCACGAACCGTTACCTGTCACTCATTGTAGTTATCGCTGTCGATTGCGATGGAGAACGGAACTCCGATCTCGTCCATTCGGTAGTATCGTTTTCCGATAGCTCCCGCCTCGTCGTATTCGCACATAAAGTACGAGGAAAGGAGTTTATATATTTCCATAGCTTCGGCAGAGAGCTTCTTCACGACCGGAAGGATAGCCACCTTAATCGGAGCGATGGATGGCTGGAATTTCATAATGATTCGGCTTCCCTCTTCGGTTTCGACTCGAGTGTACGCATTCGCAAGCGCTGCAAGAGTCAATCGGGAAAGTCCGATGGAAGGCTCGATGACGAACGGGATATATTTCTCGTTGGTGAACGGATCGAAGTACGAGAGATCCGCCTTGGAAAGAGTCATATGAGCCTTGAGATCATAATCCGTACGATTCGCGAGCGTCGAGATTTCTCCCCAACCGAACGGGAAGAGGTACTCGAAATCTCCGGCACGGCGGGAGTAGTGAGGAAGTCCTTCTTTCGGGATCTCCACGAAACGAACCTTGTCGGCATTGAACCCGAGAACTTCTGTAAAAAATCTCTGTTCTTCCTGAAGCCATTCCTCAAAGAATGCCTCATCGGTTCCCGGTTTGCAGAAAAATTCGATCTCAATCTGTTCGAATTCGCGGGTACGGAAAATGAAGTTCTTCGGAGTGATTTCATTTCGGAAAGCCTTACCGCACTGTGCTACCCCGAACGGCACTTTCTTTCGGCTCGTTCGAGCGATATTGGCAAAGTTTACGAATATTCCCTGTGCGGTTTCCGGACGAAGATATACAAGACTGGAAGAGTCTTCGGTTACTCCCTGATGAGTTTTGAGCATGAGATTAAACCGCTGGATTCCCGTCCAGTTTTTCTTTCCGCAATTCGGACAAGCGATATGTCCTTTCGCGATATACACATCGAAATCCTCCGTCGGAGTTTTATCTCCCGCCCAGTTGGCAGGAACGATAAATTTCGCGTCTTTTTCGAGTCATTCTTCTACGAGTTTGTCAGCTCGGTGCCGAGTATGACAGTCTTTACATTCCATAAGCGGATCAGAAAAACCACTCACGTGTCCGGAAGCCACCCAGACATTCGGATTCATAAGAATCGCCGCATCGAGGAGGGTCATATCGGGACGCTTCTGCACGAATTCCCGAATCCACGCGTTTTTGATGTTTTCCTTGAGCATGGAACCGTATGGTCCGTAGTCCCAACTATTGGCGAGTCCCCCGTAAATCTCGGATCCCTGATACACGAATCCGCGAACTTTCGAGAGCTCCACAAGGTCTTTCATTTCTACATGTGACATATATTTGAAAAGTTATTGATTAAATAGAAAGCGATTTTACTTTTTAAACCCTACTGTGTTCCAAATTTTTCATTTACGGTAATGATTTTGTTTTTACCTAATGCCCTCCAATCTTCTTGAGAGTGATAATATTCGAAATTCTCTCTTGTGATCGGGATGAATTTTTCTTCTGCAACATCAAAAATAACAAGGAATCGTTCACGAAAGGCTCAGAGAATGTTTTTTATCCGTTCCGATTCCATTTTTTGGATAAAAGAAATTCCTTTTTCGCTTGTTATCTGTTCTATGTATTCGTATGTTTCGAGCGAAGTATACGGACGAACTCATTCTCTGAAAAGTCATCGTTGAATAATTTGACTTCCCGGGGCGAGATGGGTCATATCTACCCCATAAAGAACGCTGTCATCTTGAGTATTGAGAACCTTATCAATCTTGCTTCCCGGAATAAACGGCGAATGTCGCTTGCTTCAAGAAAACGGAGTCTTGAGAATAAAACGAAGAGAATCCAAGTCTCTTTGCCATATGGCAGTGCCGACAAGTTCCGAGTCGCTCGGAGCTTTTTCAAGAGCGCATTCTATTCAGAGAAACTCCGGTGAAATTCCAAGCATATCGAGGTGCCATTAAGACATAAACTTGAAAACTAATTTTTAATATTTTTTAGAAAATCATGTGCCAAAATTCTCTTTCTTTCTCGGTTTCTCTGTTCGATGAGTTCTTGAAACGGTGAGCCGTCATGTTCTTTTGAACAGTGTAAAATTTCACTCGTTTTCCCGGAAACATCTGATATTAGCAATTCACTTCCTTCTGTTTGAAACCTTCGATTAATAGCTTCTTGAAATCCTCTTGCAAAGGATGAGGGGAAAGCTAATATTTTATAAGTTCATTTCTCATTTCATGAACCTTGCTCAGATTTATTTCTCATATTATAAGAAAATTACGAAATAAAAAATCCCAAAACCTCCACTAAAAAGAGATTTCGGGACCAGTTGAATATATTTACCGGCGGTTCCACCCAAATTCCGTGATGCGAATCACGACGCTTTTTCTCAGATATTGTCGAGAGCGAAAGGATTCCAACCCTTCCCATAAGTCTGCCCGTTTTCTCAAGAAGTACAAGAAGGAGTATAGGGAAGATGCGGGAAAATGCAAGTTTTATTTTTCCATCAACCGTTTCATCTCCTCGAGATTCATCGTCTTTATGGGAGGGGCGATGCCTTTCGATTCTCGGAGTCGTTCTCGGAGTTCATCTTCTTTTCCGAGAATAAACTTGGTTTCATCCTTCTCGAAAAGATTTTCGGAACCCTCGCCGAGAAATTGTATGAAAAACTGTTTGATGCGGGTTTTTTCACTATAAGTTAATCCCTTGTTTATATCAAATGTATTTCCGTTGTTCATCCTACTATTGAGAGCCTCGAAAAATACATCTACATTCTCAATCCCTATTGTATTGAGTCATATGTCGTCGACGAATTGCACGACATTGCGAGCCTGTTCTTCTCTCTCTTTTTGAGTTTTCTGAATGGATGTATCGGGCATCGGAAGTGTGTTTTTCTCCCGTTCCAATCTCGCTTTATGATTGAGGATTTCCTGCTCTTTTTTTTCGATGGTTTCCAGTTGTTTCATTCGTTTCTTTTCTTCTTCGGTTCGCTCGGCTTCCGCTTTCTGTTCTAATTTTTCTCGGTCTTTTTTATATTCTGTGATTTTTGCGAGTTTATTTCCTATATCACTCAGTTGTTCGTTGATCTGTCCCACCTTCATATCCCTCTCCAATTCGAGAGTTTTTGGAAATACCACTTCACGGGCGTATCCGCTCCTATCGGAAACTATTCGCTTGCTCACCATGCCACTTCGCTCGTCGATTCGCACGATCTCGTTTGTTTTTTCTCCCAAGCTCCCGAATCGGATATAGACATCGCCGAACCTTTCGTACTCCTGCTTTCGGAGGCCTTTTTCGAGAGTTTCAGAGGTATTCGATGGGGCATCTCCGCTTTTCGGAGACTCTTTCAAAACATCGTCAAGTTCTTTCTTGAAATAGAGAAATTCCTGATCCGACACCGCCCCGATTGCGTGAAAATCCGTCACGAATTTCGCATACTCTTTAAAATCCCCGGATTTCTGGGCCTGGGTTTTGAGTTCTGCGAGGATGGATTTTGCTGCTTCTTTAAATTTCTGAGAAGATGGGTCAATGTTTTCATCGAGGATAGTATCCCGATTCTGCCCAAGAAAATAATACTTCTTTTCATCTCAAAGTTTTGTTCGGAGTTCTAAAAGAACTTGTTTTTGTTCTTCTGATAATCCCTTAACTCCCTCATTAACTTTTATAACATCCTCATTAAACTTTTTTGCCCCGGTCACTTCTTGTTGCACTTTATTACAAAGAGTATCTATAAATTCCGAATTACAGGCGTTAGCAAAAGAAGTTCCTGCATCATCTTCATCGAAACAAGCATACAATTCCTGAGGAGAAAGAAAATTAATTATCGAAAAGATTTGAGATGATTTTTTGTGTGCTTCAATATATCATATAAATCTATCCCGATCTGCAACTTTTTCCGATGTACAGGGAATATTCGTGAGGGCAATGAGGGCGTTTTTTTTCTCATCAAGCTGTCCTTTTTCCGCTTGATATTTCGGACTCAATAATAATCACTGGGGAAGCTGGAATTCTCAGGATTGTTTTATTTGTCGAGTTTGTCTTTCTTGTAATTCTTCTGACATAAGAATCTAAATTAGAGAGCTTGTAGAAGTGCTTTAAGTTCCTTAATATTTTTTTGTAATTCTGTTATTTTTCGCTCTCATTCTGCTATTTTCTGTTTTGATTGCTCTTTAATCTGTAAATATACAGATTTGACCATTTCGTCTATCTTTTGGATAGCAACCGTATCTATGAAATTTTTTCATGAAGGAAAAGCTTCCACAATGAATTTAATCATTGGTTCCAATGTCATAGGAAATTTGGTTGCTTCTTTTCCATTATTAAAATCAGCGATTCCTTGTTTTGCAATCTGAATATTTTCATACAGTCTCATGAGATTATAGACTCACTTGAGAAGCTCTTTCTCATTTGACTGTTCTCCTTTTCCTGTCTGATAGTAACTGAGGACTTTTTTTTGTTGTTCTCCTGAAAGTCCTGAGAAAATTTCTCTTTTCTCAGATTTATTATTCCTCTCAAACGCTGCGAAAAGCTCCTCCTTCCCTTTCCCCTCCTCTTTCAACACCAAAACCGTCTTCCCGCTCGCATCAGCAAGCGGTTCGTACGGGGATTCGGTTGCCATCGCGGGGGTTCCGGTGGTGAGGGTGGCAGCGAGTCCGAAAACTCCAGCGAATCGTCCGACTTTTTCGCGGGTTTTCCCGATGATTTCGGATTTTTTCGATTCGGGGGTTTGTTCGGAGAGTTTGGCGAGTTCCGCCTCGGGAGCTATGGATTCCACTATGGGATTTCGACTGTGTGTGGTGGACATAAACGGGGGAAAGTGATAATATGGGAGTAGTATAGCAGAAGTTGGGGGAAAAGGCAAAAAAATGAAGTTTATTTCATCTCCCCCATCCGATAATCCCAGCTTCTATTGTCTCTATCGTAGAAATATTCGATTCCTTGTTTGTTCCCAGTATCTTGCTGAAAATCTACGGGAATATAGTCGATGTATTGGTTTTGAAGAAGTACCGATGGGGTCGAAGCGTGTTCTTTTCGGCTCTGGAAATACTTCGCATCCGCTTGCTCGAGGTAAGAGAGATTCATCTCTCGAACTGCCTTGTTGAGGTAGGTGGAACAGAAATTATCCATATCTTGAATGCTTTCTCCGTCAATTCATGGTTCCTCCAATTTTTTCACCATCTCTTGTCGAGCAGATTCTATTATTCTGAGCCCATTTCCAGTCAGGGTCGCTTTGGCGGAGAAAGCTTCGAGGAGGCTCGTTCCGAGTTCTTTTGAGAGTTGCTGGCAAAGGGTGTTTTTATTTCCCTCTATACTCTCCGCAAGAGAAAGGAGCATGATAATGGCTTTTTCACGGTCTCCGGATTTCCCCTGCATAATGGCTGCCATAGTGCGGGCTCCGGTCGGAGCGTCGCTGTTGGTGGAAGCAATTCGATAGTACTCAGACGATTTCGCTCCGTCACGAAGATTCCAGTAGTAAATATATGCGAGATAATAGGGAATCATCGGATCACTGCAGGCATTTTGATAATTCTCATCCGTCCAAAGCTTCTTTAAATCATATTCGCTTTTCGCTTTTTCCACTTTGGTGGCATCGCAATTATTTTTTATCCCTTTGAGTCCAATCCGTATCCCCTGATCCGTATTTTTCCGTATCTCCGCTTCAGAAAGATTCTCATATCGTTCGTTGTAGGTGGGCAAAAGAAGTTCACCAATCTGGTAAGGAAAAGTGAAGTGGGGATTCAAATCCGTGATGAGATCAAGCATCGCATACAGATAGGCTTTGTACTCGGAACCGAGTGCATTGGAACCTATGTACTGGATGGCGGAAAGCCAATACGAATCAGCAATAATGTTCTCAAACCCTCCCGCGGAAAGTCCTACCATCTCAGAAGTGGGAATAAATTCCGGATGGTCGACAAACGTCCGATTGATGTCAACGTGCTGCTGATAATTGATTCAAGAACTGTATATAAAAAATACTCCGGAACCGATGACCAAGAGAAAAGCGAGGAGTTTAGAAAACATATCACAAATATTTATTAAATTTCAAAAAATTACTCAGAAATATACGTATTTCTGAAACTCTCGCAAAATCGAAGTAATTCAGGTGCAAATCGACGCCATAGCGCACCCTTGTGGTGTCACCGGAATGAACCGTACGACTTGTACGGAGAATAAGGAAGCGGAGATTTAAACTTGAAGAACGAGTTTTTCCGAGAGTTTTCATTAGATACCTATCCCGTCATCATCTATCAGAAGTACTGTCTTTCTCGTTATGGGAGCGGAAGTACGAGTTTCGATTTTCGGTCCGATATATGCGAGATGAAGTTCCCTATCCTTTCATTCTCCGACACTGAAAGTCCTAAATCCCTCGAGCTTCTTGTCGGAGATATATCCGTGAGCCTTCTTGCGATCGTAGGAACTAAGGTTCGGGAGAGTGATTTCTTCTCCGGAACGCATTGCGTAAGCAATACGGCCATCGAGGTATCGATAGAATTTCTCATCCTTCGCCTGGAGATAATCATTGACTTCAAGGTGGATAAAGAGGGATGTTTCGAGCGTCTTTTCCAGTATTCTCGTCAGGAGGTGCTTGGTCATCTCCAGAGTCTGTCCGTGGACACCGATGAGTATTTTGGAATCGGGGGTCTTTACCTGTATCAGGTAAATCCCCTTTTTTTCATCCTGACACTCCACAATCACATCCTCAAGAGTAAGTCCCATGAGTGTAAAAAAATTGCGAGCAATTCCCGTGATTTGTTCCTGCATAGTATATAAAGCCTATGAGATAAACTTTTTCTCAAGCATTATACGGAAGTATGGAAAAAATGGAAATTATTTTATAGAAAAATAGATTCTTTTCATTTAGGGAGAATTAGTATATTTGTGTGTTCACAGTCTCCACCGTTTGAGTCGGAGTACTTCCCGTACTTCCTGAGAAAAGGAGATAATACCCAACGAGCGCGAGGATGAGAAGTGTTATGGCGAGAGTTTTTGTGATCGGTTCGATGCGCACGCTATAATGCCGGAACTTATAGATATGTATCTTCGCCACGATGAAAAAACCGAAGATAAGCACCATAAATATGGTATAGATTCCGAAGCCAAGCCAGAACATAAAATAAAAGTTATAAATTAAATCTCCGCTATCACACTTTCGAAAAAGTGATTTTTTATCTCCATCCAATAGTCGGACTGACGACAGAGTTTTTCGACATCGCGCAAATCATAGAGAAATTCTTTGATTCCCTCTTCAAGGTAGATACTGTTCTGGCTTCCTTTGGTGAAAATAACCGTTTTTACTTCGCCCTGAGCCGCCATGATAATATCTCGAACTTTTTTCCCTGCCAAACGTGAGTGGAGAAAAGAAAACACTCGATCGCTGGTACGCTCCGGAGCAATACCCTCTGGAGACTCAGCAGGAAAGCTTCCCCAAGCTTCGAGGAGGAGAGGATAAACGAATCGCTTCATCTCTTCGCCGACGAGCACCACGGATTGTATGGAAGATGCTATTATTTTCTCCGCTATCTCCGTGTGAAGCTCTTTGGAATCATCCCCGAGCTCTCTCATATCACCGATAAAAAGAATCTTGTCATATTCGCTTCCAAGTCCATCCATATACTCTATACCTCAGGAAATGGAATTGAATCCGCCATTGTAACTCCCGTCTATTATCACCGATTCATGAACCCCTTTTAGAATGGATCATCGTCCTTTTTGCGGATGGATATCGGTGATTCGTTCGCGTATACTCGCAACGTCCATATCAAAAATCGTTCCGAGTGCGAACACGGGCAATATATTATAGACCTGGAATTCTCCTATGAGCGGATAGTGCATCTCATGAGATGTCTCGCCTTTCACGAGAAAAAAAGAAAGATCTTCCAAACGAGCATGGATGTCTTGTGCAAAAATATCTCCGTCCTTATTCTTGATACCGTAACTGATGATTTCTTTTCCGGAAAGCTTTTCGATGTGAACTCCGATAAATTTATCGTCTTTATTGTAGATAACCTGTTTCGCAGCCTTCGCAAGTTTCATCTTTTCTTCTATATAATCGCGAAATACCGGAAATGAAGTCACGTGATTTTTGGATATATTGAGAATAATCGCAATATCCGGGGGGGCTATGTCGATAAGGAAATCCATTTCTCCCGGACGATCAATTCCATATTCGAGAACCAGATATCTCGGATAGGATCTCTGGAAAAGAATGAAAATACCTTTCATAAAAATCCAAATCCAGAGGAACGGATTACTATAAGGAGACTTCGTTTGGAGGATGGTCATAGGGATGCCAAACTCCCCGTTGTAATTGTACGGCGACATATATACCCGATCTCCGTGAAGCGACCGGAGAAAATCATAAACGAAATTCGTTGCGGTGGTTTTTCCAACCGTTCCGGTAACGCCGACGATAAAAGGACGGTGTTTTTTGATGATTTGTTTCGTGAGTTTTCAGAGCAATATAAGGATAATTCGTTTCATGTGAGCACATAAAGAATAGACAGTATCTCTTTATCTGAGGCAACAAAGGGGTACCGACATTTGAAAACCGTTTTCAAATAGTTTCCACACTATATCCACGAATGGAAAACTTGCAAAAAATTTTCTCAAAGACTCTCGAAAAATACCCACTGAAATCAGAAAAATCCCTTTTTTCAAAAAAAAGTTTTGACAAATTTTAGTATTTCGATATAAACAACTTTGTCTTCGGGTATATTTCACGGGTCGCTATATTTCAGCACAACGTAACGCTGATCCAGCCTCCAAAACTGGAGTTTCAATTCCCCGGTCTTACCTTCGAGACAGTCCACAAAAACCGAAATAAAACTTCAAGGAGCAAGCCATGAAAAGTCCGCCCAGCGCAGTAGCCATGAGTCAAATCGAGCCAACTATCGCCTCCGTTCTCGCATCGCCCGGCTACGCCGTCGCCGGTACTCCGGTGCTGGCCTGCCGCCTCTAGCCGACCGTCGGCGTGAGGAATATGCCATGAAAAAACAAAAATACCAAGGGTCTATCCCTGATACCTAGCGAGTAAGTTCTCCAAGAGAAGAGATAATCTCTTGTGAAACTTTCCACAAACCAACCAAAACCCCCGATTTTTCGGGGGTTTTGTCATTCTTAGGGATATAAACATAATTTAAATGTCATTCCAAGTGCAATCGAGGAATCCCTTTAAATCAAGTTGATTGGAGTAGAAATATTTAATCTCTAAATAATTTATATTAAGTAATTTCTTGTAGTACAACTTCAAATAATCCAGTCAAAAGGGGTTCCTCCACTGCCGGTCGGAATGACAAACTCTTAATATACCCGAATATTTGCCTTCTCATCCAAAATATGTTACACTTGAGGAAGTATATTTTTCCTTCTTTGTATGATCACCTACCAAATTACCCGATTCATTCATTCCGTGATACGTAGTAATAAGCTCGTGCACCTCGTGGATGCACTCCTTGAGAAATCACATCAGAACGAGAATATTTTGGATGATTTAATCGTTCAGTTCAAGCGTTTTCTCCAGAAAGGAAATGACGAAATTTTCGAACAGAATCGACTCAAGTACGTCACGTATCTCGATGATTTCAAGACCAATATCTCCGATATCAAGAACCTGGATAAGCAGGATAGCATGCAGGTGAATAGTCTCCTCCTCGAGATTTATGAGATACCAAAAAAGCGCAATAATCTCCTCTCCGGTTTTCTCCTCTATTTTTACCTCAGAAATCATAAACATCTTCAGGGGGAGGCGATTTTCAAGATTATTTACCTCTATTTTTTGATCATCACCTACCGGAATCGTCTGGATGACTCCATGCGTGCCAATATCATAAAAATCGATGATACACAGCTTCGATCTCTTTCGAATCTCTTTGTAAGCACCCTTCATCGTATTCGGAGAAGATATCATCTCCCCTCTTCTCGATTGCTCGTGATGATGTCGATTCTCCTATGTGTCACCGTTTTCAGCGCCGTCTCCTGGCAATACGTACCCCTTATTTCCAATCTTCAGGCCGATGTGACAGCGGTAGGACAAGGAACTGGGGTCAGTGACGGATTTGTACTCGGGAAAGTAGCAATGGACTCGATTCTCCTCGGACGTCTGACGGACGGAGTAAACGGAACACTTCAAGGATTCGGACTCCAGAATATCCTCATCGTAGCACTTATGGCGGTTATATTCCAGTCACTGCGTACCGGTTTCACCAATCTCTTCGTCAACTCTTTTCTCGTGAAAACCTTTGCCGCTGTGGGCACCATCTTGAAAATAGTATTTCATGCGATATTTGCCATCTATAATTACGTCATATACAAACTCTCCACTCGATATATATTTACGGCTATCGACTTCACTATCTCCCGAAGAATCCTCCCGGGACCAGCACTTCTCTCTCTCTCTTTTGTCTCGTGTATATTCTCATCTATATAGCGGTCATCTCGGCATATTTCTTCCTCACCACACTCTTTTTCAGCTGGAATCCGGTATGGTGGCATATAGCGGGGATCATTTTCGGAATCTCGGTATTACTTATAAGTATCAATCTCCATGCGGATATAGCGAATTTTCGGGCATTTTTGATAGAGATAGAGAGTATATTTAAAACTCTTCGTGAGGCAGAAAAAGCAGACGAGGCAAAAGTATCATAGAAATATACTAAAATTCCTAAATAATCTCAATATATATTTTTCGAACGCATCGAGGACTGTTTGAGCACCTCTGATTTAGAAGCGAGTTCCGCAGAAAGTGAGAAAATATATATTATTGAGATAATGAAAGTATGTATAAAAATAACACTCGAATAACACCTTAAAAAAGCTTCTTTGAAAAGAAAAATTTGATAAATTTAAAAAGCCTATATAATAAGCGGGAAATGAAGACTCAACACTTATACTATTTTAATTAAAAGTCATATTATGGCACAGATAACAAAGGATGGATACGTTTTCACTATATTGGACGAGATTCAGTCCCAGTATGGAGAACTTGTGAAACTCGTACTCGCAACCGAATCGATGGACAATACAGAGAAACAGTACTGGTTCGATATACTCCCCTCTATGACGGACGAACAAGTAGACCGGCTTTTCGATATCCTCGAGACAGAACGAAAGAAGCTCGAAGAGCTCGAAGTGAAGTACCAAGAGGAGATCAAGACCCTCAATGAACGACACCTGATCGAGTGGCAAGAATTCCAATCCAAGGAGAGCCGCGACAAGATCAAGAAGGCAGAAGCGGATGACAAAGACGATCAAAATACGGACAATATCTTGAAAATGTTGGACGATATGTAGAAAAAAAGCTCCGTCAAACGGAGCTTTTCTCTGTTTAAGATACTTTTGACAAAAGAATATTTTTCGATATAAACAATATATTATATCATTACTTTTATGGAAAATGACAAAGATGGATCAACAAGTGGAAACTGAAAAGAAAAGTATTCTCGATATCCCGAAAGGATGGGGGGATACTCCTGAGGAATTTAAGAAGCAGGTTGTCTGCCTCATCAAACAGTGTCATTTATGAGCGGGAACACCAAAGTATGATATCCTTCACTCCGATGGCTCTATTACGCCATTCTATCCGGTTCTTTGTGCTATTTCCCCAGAATGGGAAGTGATTACACGAGAAGAGATATATGACGTGCTTTATGAAAAATTCAAGGAAAGAGTAAGAGGTGCTTATGTTTCAGTGACGAGAGGCTATGTAGATCACGTATGGAATAATGAATATCTCGCATGGGGACTCGAACGGAAGATATTCTCTCATGAGGAACTCGAAAAAATCCCTTTCAATCAAGGCGAAACAATCGAAACCTATATTTGTGAATACCAAGACCCGAACCTTCTTGAGAGCGTTATGAACGATGCCATGGAGAAGCTTCTTAATCCCTCTTTTCCCGTCCCTACGATTCGAGAAAAGATAATTGAGATTATTGATGAACACTGTTGTTATTAGGATTTTTTAAAAAAATAGCTCCTCTCGGAGCTATTTTTACGTCTACTTCTTCAGTATATTCACAAACGTCTCGCTCGGGATGCTCACTTTTCCGAATTGTTTCATCTTCTTCTTTCCCTCTTTTTGCTTCTCCAATAATTTCCGCTTCCGGGTGATATCCCCTCCGTAGAGCTTGGCGGTGACATCCTTGCGCATCGCGGAGATATCTTCTCGGGCGATGATATTCGCTCCGAGGGCTGCCTGGATGGATATGGCAAACTGCGCTTTCGGGATATGTTCCTTGAGCTTGGCACATATCCGCCCTCCGAGATAGCGTGCACGGGCAGAATGGACGATCATAGAGAAGGCATCCACTCGTTCTCCCGCCACGAGGATGTCGAGCCGTTGGAGATCATCCTCCTGATACCGGAGGAATTCATAGGAGAGGCTCGCATACCCAGAGGAAAGCGATTTGAGGTCGTCATAAAAATCTCCAATAAGCTCCGACATAGGAATCTCGTAACTGAGGATGACCCGATTGGTATCGAGGAATGTCTGTCCGACGAAGGTTCCGCGTCGCTCCTGAGCGAGCTGCATACAGTTCCCTATGAACTCCGAAGGTGTGATCATCTCCACTTTGGCGATCGGCTCCTCCATGAACTTGTAGGTTCCGGCTTTCGGAAGATCTTCCGGATTGCTCACGGAAATATAGGTGCAAGTCTGTCCCTGGTAATCGATAAGTTCTGGGTGCATTCGCCCGTACTCTTGAACTTTGTCGCCTGGGAGCAGAAGTCGGTAGGTTACTTGAGGACTCGTCATGATGACGTCCATCTGGAAATCTCGCCAGAGACGCTCCTTGACGATGTCGAGGTGGAGGAGTCCGAGAAATCCGCATCGGAATCCGTGTCCGAGCGCGGGCGAGACTTCGTTCTCGGTCACGAGGGAGGAGTCATTGAGTGTCAGTTTTTCGATCGATTCCTTCAATTTCGGGTATTCATCCGTATCTACAGGGTATATTCCCGCAAAGATGTAGGGAGTAATCCGTTTGAATCATTTTATTGGCGTTTTCTTCTCCTGATTTCCCGCAAATACCGTATCTCCGACACGCGCATCGGTCAGGGATTTGAGTCCGGTTACCACGTATCCAATCTCCCCCTCGTTTATGACTCCCACAGGATTGTATTTCGGGGAAAAGCACCCAACTTCAAGGGCTTCGATTTTCGCTCAGGTATTCAGAAATTCAAGCCTGTCCCCCTTCTTAATCTGTCCGGAAAAGAGCTTCACATACACCACAACTCATTTGTAGGTGTCATACTGGCTATCGAAAATGAGAGCTTTCGTGACATCGGTGGTCGCAGACGGATCGTCATGCTTCACGAGGCTCGCATCTACATCGAGTTTCTGTGGCTCGGGCACGTATTCGAGTACCGCATCGAGTACGAGCTCGACATTCTCACCCGTCTTCGCAGACACGGGAATTATATCCTCTCGTTTGCATCCGAGGAGCGATATGACTTCCGCACTTACCCGCTCCACATCCGCCGAAGGGAGATCGATCTTATTGAGGACCGGGATGATCGTCAGATCGTTTTCCAGAGCCAGGTACACATTTGACAGAGTCTGCGCCTCTATCCCCTGAGTCGCATCCACCACCAGGATTGCCCCTTCTACGGAAGCAAGCGATCGTGAAACCTCATACTGGAAATCCACGTGCCCCGGAGTATCGATCAGGTTCAGCTCCACCCCCTTCCACGCCATACGAACGGGTGTGAGTTTGATGGTAATTCCCCGCTCCTGTTCGATATCCATGGTATCAAGCGTCTGCGCGTGCATATTGCGCTTCTCCATCGTCCCAGTGATCTCGAGCATACGGTCAGCAAGCGTCGATTTCCCATGGTCGATGTGGGCGATGATACAGAAATTGCGGATTTGGGTCATAAAAATGTTTGTATTTACAAGGTATTTGGATATAGTTTCTAGAACGCGCGTATCATATGGAAAAGGAGGGAAAAATCAAGGAAAGAAGAATATATTAATTTTTAAAAAACTCTCAAATATGTCAGAAGCACTTCTTGGTGTCATCATATGAGGTATAATAGCAAGTATAACTTCAGTTATTACATTATTTTATAGTCATAAAAAATGGAAAGTTGAAGAAAAAATAAAATCCCTGAAAGAAAAACGTAACAGATTAGAGCTGTTATATAAAGAGATACACCCGAAATTAGTTAAGTGAATATCTGAAAATAGTTATGATATAGAAATGTTATCTCATTTTGAATGTAGTTTTCCTAAAAAAGTCAACGAACAATTTCAAAAATTGATGGACGATAAAAGTAATGATCCAACTAAAAATAAATTTCACTTTCTTTCAATGCAAGTGAAAATGAATGAGTCTTTAAATGATATCGACAAAGAGATTGAAAGTATTCTAAAATAATAAATTTATGCACCTCTCCACTCTCTTCGACCCCGAAGCCTCCGTCATTGCCGACCAGCTCACGTTCTACTGTGAGCGTTTTGAACTGTCCCGGGAGGATATAGAGGAACTGAAAGAGAAGAAACTCGTCCGTCTCGTGGAGACCGACGGATTGCCCAAGACCATCCCTTGTCAGGTGCTCGTGCAGTGCGAGACAGTGACTCGAGCGAAAATCACTTTCTTCAATCATACCTTCGTCTTGCCACAGGCGGTCTACGACGACCCGTTTCTGAACCGCGACCTCATAGAGGCATCCGAACGCCACGGGGGCTTCTGGCTCGAGATATTGGTTCCGCTCAAAGACTCGGGAATCGAGCTGGGGTTCTCGTATGAATCGTAGTTATTTCGTAATTCTTTCCCATATGAAAACGAATCAACTCATCCTCGGTATCATTGCCATAGCTATTCTCGTGGGCATCGCATTTTTGGTATTTCCCCTCTTTCCCGAACAGAAACCGGAGAA
>AMFJ01019281.1_pt1 | contig 16328 bp, 15 predicted proteins | sample 427208 | NCBI WGS metagenome assembly AMFJ01 (sample SAMN02954298, study PRJNA114691) | groundwater metagenome | biome: aquatic; feature: subsurface aquifer; material: sediment; isolation source: subsurface aquifer sediment | place: USA: Rifle, CO | collected 2008-08
AAACAACTATGGGTTATGTGGTTTGCCGGACGCTTACCATGTATCAGGATTTTCATACCAATCAAGATACACTTGATAAAGTTTCATTAGCTCACATGACGGATTATTTAAAATTAGCAACTGCGTTTATTGTAGAGTTGGCAGAACCATTCAAGTGATTCTATAAAATAGGAGTTTACTTGACATTGTTTAGCCCCTACTTTACTGTGATCTAACTAAAAAATTGAGGAAGTACTCCTATGAAATTACGTCAAATGATTGCCAGTCTTATTGCGGCTAGCTTGGTACTTGTTAGTATCACTGCGCAAGCTGCTGATATGAGCGCTGCACAGAAAAAACAAATTCAAGATGTTGTGCGTGATTATTTAATCAAAAATCCGGATGTGATTTTGCAAGCGCTACAAGCCTATCAGCAACAACAAATGGAACAAGCAAAAAAAGTGATTCAAAAAACCCAGGATGCTTCTCCGCAATATGCAGATGCCTTATTTCATCAGGCGAATGATCCTGTTGCCGGCAATCCACAAGGTAAAGTGACAGTGGTTGAATTTTTTGATTATCAATGTCCACATTGCGTTGAAATGACGCCAGTTATTGAAGAATTAATCAAAAATAATTCTGATGTAAGAATTGTTTTTAAAGAATTCCCAATTCGTGGGCCAGTGTCTGAACTTGCTGCACGTGCGGCTCTCGCGGCAAAAGATCAAGGAAAGTATTTTGAACTGCACAAAGCAATGATGGAATCCAAGCAACCCTTAACAGAAGATAGTATTTATACTATTGCTCAATCGATAGGAATAGATGTTGCTAAATTAAAAACAGCAATGAAATCGAATTCAGTCGATCAACAAATTAAAGCAACCTATAAATTAGCACAACAATTGCAATTGTTAGGTACCCCTGCTTTCTTTATTGCGAAAACAAATGTAAGCAAAACATCTCCTTCTTCATCTATTGTATTTATTCCAGGTCAAGTAGATGCAGGTCAGATGAATCAAGTTATTGTAAAAATATCTCAATAAACCATTACCCTCGAAGCATGCTCCTCCGAGTATTTTTTCTCGGAGGAGTTATCGAAAAAACCTGGTAAAGCATGAACAGTTATGGCGTGGTAGGCAATCCTATTCAACATAGTTTATCACCGCTGATTCATCATTTATTTGCCGAACAAACCAATCAAACATTACGGTATCAGCGTATCCTGGCGCCCCGTGATCGTCTTGAATATGTACTTAATCAATTTCAAGCACAAGGAGGCAAAGGTCTTAACATCACCTTGCCCTTCAAGCAGCAGGCATTTCAATTGGTTGATAGATTGAGTGAGCGTGCATGCTTTACTGCATCTATTAATACGATTCAATTTAACGAAGATGGTAGCCGTTTCGGTGATAACACCGATGGAGTAGGATTGATCCGTGATCTTGCATTACATCATCATTTTTCACTTTTAGGTAAGCGAATATTATTGCTGGGTGCAGGAGGCGCTGTGCGTGGTGTTTTACATGCTATTTTACAAGAACAACCCGAAGAAGTTGTCATCGTCAACCGTACTGAAAGCAAAGCGATTGAATTAGTAAAAACAATAAATGTGTGTTCGCGTGTGCGTGTTTGTGCATTGCATGCTTTAAAAGAACTTCTTTTTGATGTAGTGATAAATGGAACGAGTGCGAGTTTAATGGGAGACATGATTCGCTTGCCAAAAACGTGTTTGCAAAATGCGTTTTGTTACGAAATGGTTTATGGCAAAGGAATGACTCCTTTTTTGCGTGCCGCAGTTGATGCGGGTGCTGCTTATTGTACTGATGGTCTTGGCATGTTGATTGAACAAGCAGCAGAATCGTTTTACATTTGGCATGGTATCAGGCTCGATACTATGCCGGTTTATACAAAGATCATCCCGAGCTACTTCAACATGCTTCGTATCACGTAATGTAATATTCCGCCGTGATTAAAATATTCCATCTCATTTAATGTATCAATGCGCGCAAGAAGATTGATTTCGGTTTTTAAACCATTTTCTTGATGAATGATCGCTTTTATTTGTGAGCGCGGCTTTGTCTGCGTGCTTAATCCTACAAGATCAATTTTTTCGGTGCCTGTTAATTTTAATGTTTTTCGATTGATTCCGTCTTCAAACTCAAGAGGTAAAATTCCCATACCAATTAAATTAGAACGATGGATGCGTTCAAAACTTTCTGCGATCACCGCAACAACACCGAGTAATTTCGGGCCTTTTGCCGCCCAATCACGTGAAGAACCCGTGCCATATTCTTTGCCAGCAATGACAATAAGAGGCGTTTGTTCTTGTTTATAACGCATAGCCGCATCAAATATCGTAAGTGTTTCCTGGCTTGGAATATGTTTGGTAAAACCACCTTCAATTTCAGGTACCATTTCATTTTTGATGCGAATGTTGGCAAATGTACCGCGCATCATGACTTCATGATTTCCGCGGCGTGAGCCATACGAATTAAAATCTTTTTCCGCGATGTTTTTAGATAATAAATATTTTCCAGCAGCACTATCTGATTTAAATGAGCCCGCAGGTGAAATATGATCTGTAGTAATGCTATCACCTAGTAACGCTAAAATTCTGGCTTCTTTAATATCATAGATTTTTTCGGGCGTTATTTTCATTCCATCAAAAAAAGGTGGATGTTGAATGTAAGTGGAATCATTTTGCCATGCATAGGTTTTTGCTGTCGTTATTTTCATTGCTTGCCATTCATCGGTGCCAACAAAAATATTAGCATAGGTATCTTGAAACATTTTGCTAGAGATGCTTATCATGACGCGCGCTATTTCTGCGTTACTTGGCCAGAGATCTTTGAGATAAACAGGTGCGCCTGATTTATCTTCGCCGATAGGATCTTTGGTTAAATCAATTGAAGTGGTGCCAGCTAAAGCAAAGGCAACTACAAGTGGTGGTGATGCTAACCAGTTTGCTTTCACTTGTGGATGAATGCGTCCTTCAAAATTTCTATTGCCGGATAAAACAGCAGAAACGATCAAGTCATGTTGCGCAACCGTTTTTGCAACAGCATCTGGCAGCGGGCCTGAATTACCAATGCAAGTCGTGCATCCGTAGCCTACGAGAGTAAATCCTAATTGATCAAGATAAGTTTGCAGGCCTGTTTTTTCTAAATAACGCGTGACAACCTGTGAGCCGGGTGCAAATGACGTTTTGACCCAGGGTTTACGTGTTAATCCTTTTTCAACGGCGTGTTTTGCAAGCAAACCGGCGCCAATCAAGACACTCGGATTAGACGTATTCGTGCAGCTGGTGATGGCGGCAATGACAACGTCGCCGTGATGCAAAGAAAAATTTTCCGTGCTAGTAAAAGAAGCCTTTTTTTCTTGTGCACGGTTGCTGTCAGCCAGGAGTTTATCAAACGAACTGATTAAATAAGGTAATTCTACGTGATCTTGCGGGCGTTTCGGTCCTGCTAAACAAGGACGAATGGTTGATAAATCCAATTCAACAATATCTGTGAATAGGGGATCAGGTTTGCAAGGATCGTGCCATAATCCTTGCACTTTTGCATAGGCTTCAACAAGTGCAATGGTTTGTGCCTCGCGACCGCTTAAACGTAAATAGTCTAGCGTCATTTCATCAATGGGGAAAAAGCCGCACGTAGCGCCGTATTCGGGAGCCATGTTACCAATCGTTGCGCGATCTGCAATGGACAAGTTACGTAAACCCGTACCAAAAAATTCAACAAATTTGCCTACGACTCCTTTTTTACGTAAAAGATGTGTAACTATCAACACTAAATCGGTTGCAGTAACTCCTTCAGCAAGTTTTCCAGTTAATTTAACACCGATCACTTCAGGAATGAGCATCGAAATAGGTTGACCTAACATAGCGGCTTCTGCTTCAATCCCCCCTACTCCCCAACCTAATACACCAAGGCCATTGATCATCGTTGTATGACTGTCAGTGCCAACTAATGTATCGGGATACGCATATTTTTTTCCGTTGATTTCGTGTGTCCAAATGGTTTTTGCTAAGTACTCAAGATTAACTTGGTGACAAATTCCAGTATCAGGTGGAACAACACGAAAATTTTGAAATGCTTGTTGTCCCCACCGTAAAAATTCATAACGTTCGTAATTTCGGGTCATTTCCATTTTTGCATTAATTTCAAATGAATCCGGCGCAATAAATTGATCGACTTGTATAGAATGATCAATGATGAGATCAACGGGTGAGAGCGGATTAATTTTTTCAGGATTACCGCCTAATTTTTTCAGTGCTGCACGCATGGCAGCGAGATCAACAACGGCTGGAACACCCGTAAAATCCTGCATTAAAACACGCGCGGGACGATACGCAATTTCCTGATCGGATTTTTTATTTTTTAACCAAGCAATGATCGCTTTAATGTCATTTGCAGTAACAGTTTGTCCATCTTCGTAACGAAGCAAATTCTCTAGCAGAATTTTTAAAGTAAAAGGTAAAGTCGATAATCCAGCAAGCCCTGCTTCTTCTGCTGCAGCTAAACTAAAATAATGGTATGCAATTCCGTTAACGGTGAGAGTTCGCTTTGTCTTAGTGTTAAAAACGATAGGTGAAGGAGGATGTTCTATTTTAGTATGCGCACCATTTTCTCTATGCTCATGCGATGCCCACCCAGGAGGATCACTTGCGGGAAAGGATTCTTCCGATGTTTCATCAATAATATCGTGAGGCGTATTTCGTCCGCTTATCCATCGCAGCCATTTTTTAATTAACTTCACGTGAGCGTCTCCTGTCCTAGAGTGACCCATCATATTTTCTGCAAAGACATTGTGCAAGTGAGTTAATGACGGATCAGATTTTGATTTTTTGTTCTCTATGCTGCTTTGACATAAAAAACATGCCGAAGGATTTAGCCGTGAATAGTTACTATTACAAAATCGGTCAGGATGGGCAAGATCCGTATTATTTTACAAAAAAATCTGCACTGATACCGAACCGCTTTTTTAATCTAGCAATTTGATTTTTAGATAAAGAACGTTCGCCGTTAAGAAACTTGGAAACATTGGCTTGTCCGCCGAAAATGTCAGCTAAATCAGCTTGACGTAGATGATAAGATTCAATTAAAAATTTAACCATTTCAACATCGCTAATATTGTCACCAATGTCAGGGAAATGTTCATTATCATATTGTTCTAGATTTTCACCAATAATTTGCATTGCAATTGTTAATGGGTGTTTTTCATTTCCTCGAACCTCATCAATTAACTCATCAAGAATTTTTTCAAGTTTAGAGTATTCTTTAACATTGGATGGTTTTTTAAACACAGAAATAGGCAAATGAAATTCATGTTTCGTTTTTTGATCGACATAATTAATTTTTAAGGCTGCGGTACTCATACTTTACCTCTTTGTAACTTAGACTGATTATAGGGTTTGCTGTATTCAGAGTGAGTCCATATCTCTCTAATGTAGCAAAGCTGTGAGTTATAATGGATTGCTGTAATTAAACGGTAGTTGTTACCCCCAATATTAAAAATTGTATAACCGTTGACATAATCAACGCTGTTAAACATTGCTTTTAATTCATTTACATTAACTGCCGTAACGCTTCGCATTTTGATATACCATTCTACCAGCGGCAATTCAGCCTGAGCATTATTTTGACTGTAATGGCGAATTTTCTTTTTTGAAATAATGCGCAATGTCCGCTCACTTATAAAAATATTTGTCTTTACGTAACAGTATATGTCAGCTTGACATTTATGTCAAGTTGACATAAATTGATTTCTGGATGGTTTGACCCGCATATATTTCTATTTTGGAGAAGGGGCGGACATTTCTATTTTGGTGTGACATAAAATGACATATTGCTTGAATATGCTGATTCTTTTTAATAGAATAGCAGCCTTTACTGCGGGGTGGAGCAGCCTGGTAGCTCGTCGGGCTCATAACCCGAAGGTCGTTGGTTCAAATCCAGCCCCCGCTACCAACAAATTGAAAAATAAGAAAACCCCTGTTGGGGTTTTTTATTTTTTAAAGCATGAGATAGAAGTAAATGCGTAATAGGGATGCTCAATTAAATGATCGTTTGGCTGCGTTGATTGAAGCCATGGGATATGAGTTTGTAGGTTGTGAATTGCGTCGACAAGGTCACGGCTCTTTGTTGCGTATTTACATTGATAATGAAGATGGGATTACACTAGCAGACTGCACAAAAGTAAGTCATCAAGTGAGCGCTATGCTAGATGTAGATGATCCTATTTCCGGGCGCTATAATTTGGAAATTTCGTCCCCAGGGTTAAATCGGCCATTGTTTGGGATTAAACAATACCAAAAGTTTATTGGAAAACAGGTCAAGATAAAAGTACATAACCCTATTAATCATCAACGTAATTTTGTAGGAATGTTAGAGCAAGTCAATGAAACAAATGTGCATCTTTTAGTGGATGCAGAAAAAGTGGTTTTACCTTTTTCTGAAATAGAAAAAGCGAGAGTCATTGCGGACTTTTAAATTCACGCTGATCAAATGAGGCTGACGCTATGAACAAAGAAATTCTGTTAGTTGTAGAAGCAGTGTCTAACGAAAAAGGTGTAGGCAATGAAGTCATATTCCAGGCAATCGAAGCAGCCCTTGAAATGGCAACTAAAAAGCGCGCGGGCGCAGATATTGATGTTAAGATCACAATTAATCAAAAAACGGGAGATTACCAAACAATTAGACGTTGGTTAGTGATAGATGATGCGCAGGAAGACGAAGAAGGTGACGGGGGTGTTGCTCGATTCACGTTGACTGAAGCGCGTCATCGTAGCCCAAACATCCAGCTGGGTGAGTATATAGAAGAGTTCATGGAATCCGTTGAATTTGGTCGTATTGCGGCACAAAAAGCAAAGCAAGTTATCGTACAAAAAGTATTAGAAGCCGAACGTGCGCAGATGATTAGCGCATTTAAAGAACGATTAGGTACGTTGGTGAATGGGGTTGTTAAAAAAGTAACACGCGAGTATGTGTTGCTCGATTTAGGTAATAATGCAGAAGCCATACTACAACGTTCTGAAATGATTCCACACGAGGCAGTGCGCATCAATGATCGTTTGCGTGCGTATCTTTATGAAATACGTGCGGATGCAAAAGGTCCTCAGTTAGCTGTTAGTCGTACACGCCCAGAAATGCTGGTTGAATTATTCAAAATTGAAGTGCCCGAAATTGGCGAAGAACTTATTGAAATTAAGGGCGCGGCGCGCGATCCGGGGTCACGCGCGAAAATTGCTGTTAAAACAAATGATGGACGTATTGATCCAATAGGCGCTTGTGTAGGTATGCGTGGCGCACGTGTGCAAGCTGTTTCAAGTGAGCTCGGCGGTGAACGTGTTGATATTGTATTGTGGGATGATAACCCAGCCCAGTTAGTTATTAATGCTATGTCGCCGGCAGAAGTCGCATCTATTGTGGTAGATGAAGATAGCCACACTATGGATATTGCTGTCAAAGCAGAACAGCTTTCACAAGCAATAGGTCGCAATGGTCAAAATGTTAGATTAGCAAGTGAATTAACGGGTTGGCGATTGAATGTCATGACGGAAGACCAAGCAAAAGCAAAATCTGCAGCAGAAGAAGAAAATGTAGTCCAGTTATTTAAAGAAAAACTGGGTGTAGATGATGACATTGCAAAGATCCTAACAGAAGAAGGATTTGCTTCACTTGAAGAAATTGCCTATGTGCCGCTGCAAGAGATGTTGGAAATCGAAGGATTTGATCAAGAGTTAGTAGAGGAATTACGTGAGCGAGCGAAAGGAGCCTTGCTTACTAAAGCAATTGCGGAGGAACAAGAATTGGAGAGAACGGAACCAGCAGAAGATTTGCTAGAAATGGAAGGAATGGATCGTCATTTTGCATATGTGCTTGCTAATCATGGTATTATCACGCGCGAAGACCTTGCTGAGCAATCAGTCGATGACTTACTTGATATTGGCGAAATAGATGAAGAAAAAGCGGCGAAGTTGATCATGACAGCGCGTAAGCCGTGGTTTGATGAAGCAAATCATGTTGACTGAGGGGGCATATGTCAAAGAATTCAGGGCTTGTAACTGAAAAGAAAACTGCGGTTAAAAGCGCCAAAGCACAGGGTGTATCGGTGACTCAATTAGCTGCCAGTATTGGTATTTCAGTTGATCGCTTGCTGATGCAGTTAAAAAACGCACAAATTAATGTAACAGGTGTGGATGATATTATTGCAGAAAAAGAAAAACAAAAACTACTACGTTATTTGCAACAGCACCATGGCGCAAGAGCAGATGCGGCGCCCGAAAAAATTGTTTTGCGACGTGCGAAAACCAGTGAAATTAAAGTGGCTGGTTCTCAAGGGGCAAGGAAAACCATTAGCGTGCAAGTTAGAAAGAAACGTACTTACATCAAGCAATCCAAGACAGCATCACCCCTATTACCTACACAGGGCCAAGCGATTGAAACGCCGCCTGCCCAAGAAGTCAACGCAACGGAAACATTAGAACCTGTGCAGGAAAGTAGTGTCGAACAAGTCACTTCGCCTGAGGTATTGCTCACTGAAGGCAATGAGCTAGGCGAAGTGACTACAGGTAAAGCAGTAACTGAAATTGTTAAGCGCAAAGAAAAACGTCCGCATGAAATAAAACCAGAGCTGGATGAAGGTGATCGCCCTAAAAAGAAAAAGAAAAGCCGCATGGGGGATAGAGATGGCGGCCATCAATATGAAGCGCTGATTGGGAAAGGTGCGGCGCCAATTGATCTGGTGCTGCGTGAAGATGAAGGTGATTTGGAAGTTATCGATCGTAGACGTCGTAGGCACGGAAAGACACGCAAGTCCGCGCAACCTGTACAAGTGCAAGCATTTACTCGACCTACCGCGCCCATGATTCATGAAGTTAATATTCCTGAAACCATTACGGTAGCTGACCTCGCACAGAAAATGTCAATCAAAGCAGCTGAAGTCATTAAATCCATGATGAAAATGGGTGCTATGGTCACTATTAATCAAGTGATTGACCAGGAAACAGCGTCCTTAGTGGTGGAAGAAATGGGTCATAAACCCAAATTGATTAGCTCACAGGCAGTGGAAGAATCCTTAGCTAAAGATTCTGAGGTGCAAGGTGAATGGCTTCCTCGTGCTCCAGTCGTTACTATCATGGGGCATGTCGATCATGGAAAAACCTCGCTGCTTGATTATATTCGTCGTACTAAAGTAACAGCAGGTGAAGCAGGCGGGATTACGCAACATATCGGCGCTTACCATGTAGAAACGCCTAAAGGTGTGATTACCTTTTTAGATACGCCAGGTCATGCTGCATTTACTGCTATGCGCGCACGCGGTGCTAAATTAACGGACATCGTGATTTTGGTTGTTGCAGCAGATGACGGAGTCATGCCGCAAACTACCGAAGCAATCAATCATGCTAAAGCGGCGAATGTGCCAATGATTGTTGCGGTGAACAAAATTGATAAACCTGAAGCAGATCTTGATCGCGTTAGAAATGACTTATCGAAACACGGTCTTATTCCAGAAGAATGGGGCGGTGAGACAATGTTCGTTCCGGTTTCAGCAAAAACAGGACAAAACATCGAGCAATTACTTGATTCGATATTAGTTCAAGCCGAAGTCTTGGAATTAAAAGCAGTTGTTGATGTGCCGGCACGCGGTGTTGTGATCGAATCACGTCTTGATAAAGGTCGCGGTGCAGTAGCTAGTCTGCTTGTGCAGCAAGGTACTTTACGTAAAGGGGATCTTGTATTAGCAGGATTTGAGTATGGGCGTGCGCGAGCTTTATTTGATGAAAATGGTAAACAAGTTGAGCAAGCCGGGCCGTCTATTCCAGTCGAAATATTAGGATTGTCGAGTACTCCCAATGCAGGCGATAGTTTTTTAGTGGTTGAAGATGAGCGCCGTGCACGTGAAGTTGCATTGTTTCGACAAGGAAAGTTTCGTGAAGTCAAATTGGCAAAACAAAATGCGGCGAAGCTTGAAAATATTTTGCAGCGTATGGGCGATGAGAAAAGTGAGCGTGCACTCAATATCGTATTAAAAGCAGATGTACAAGGATCAGCAGAAGCATTGTCGCAAGCATTGGCAGAGTTATCAACAGCGGATGTTAAAGTAAAAATTGTTTCGAGTGCTGTTGGCGGCATTAATGAATCCGATGTGAATTTAGCATTAGCATCGAATGCAATTATGATAGGTTTTAATGTGCGTGCTAACAATGAAGCGCGTAAATTAATTGAAGCAGAAAGCGTTGATTTGCATTATCACAGTATTATTTATGATGTCATTAATGAAGTGAAACGCGCGATCAGTGGTTTTACTGCGCCTGTAATTCAAGAAAAAATCATTGGGTTGGCAGAAGTGCGTGATGTTTTTCGTTCTTCCAAGTTGGGAGCCATTGCAGGTTGTATGGTGTTAGAGGGTGTAGTGCGTCGTAATAGCCCGATTCGAATATTACGTGATAATGTGGTTATTTTTGAAGGTTCGCTTGAATCATTAAGACGCTTCAAGGATGATGTGACTGAGGTGCGTAATGGCATGGAATGTGGTATTGGTGTGAAAAGTTATAATGACATCAAGCCGAAGGACCAAATAGAAGTATTTGAAAAAGTTGAAGTGAAAAAATGACCAAGGGATTTAAACGAGATCAACGGATTAATGACGTTGTGCAACAAGCGCTTGCTGAAATCATCCAAAAAGAAGCAAAAGACTTACGTTTTGGTATGGTGACTATTACAGGTGTGAATGTATCGCATGATTTGGCGTTTGCTAAAGTCTTTGTCAGCGTGCTCGAAGAAGATAAAGCAGATGAAACAATTGCTGCGTTAAATAATGCAGCCAAGTATTTACGTTATTTGCTAGCTAACGCGGTTGAGTTGCGTATTACGCCAGAACTGAAATTTGTTTACGATGACTCGATTGCGCGCGGCAGCCGCATTTCGTCATTAATTAATGATGCATTGAAGAAGTAAAAATATTATCTCTGTGCTTCTTATGCAGAGATGATTGGAATGTTCATGAAAGCCACTTTCAAAAAAATTGACGGCATTTTATTACTGGATAAACCACTCCATATAACCTCTAATAGCGCGTTGCAACGCGTCAAGCGGTTATTTGGTGCAAAAAAAGCGGGCCATACGGGCAGTCTAGATCCGCTTGCAACCGGCATGCTGCCTGTCTGTTTTGGCGAAGCAACGAAAGTGTCACAATTTTTGTTGGACTCCGACAAGCATTATCAAGTTGAAGCAAAGCTGGGTATGCAAACGACTACAGGTGATGCGGAGGGTGATGTTACCGGGGTTCAACCTATAAAAAACGTCACAATTGAGGCAATTATCGCCGTATTGCAGCGATTTACTGGAAAAGTTCAGCAAATTCCGCCGATGTTTTCTGCAATCAAACATCAAGGCAAGCCACTTTATGAATTAGCACGTAAGGGTATAGAGATAGAACGAAAACCACGTACCGTGCAAATTCACTCTTTACAATTCAATACCTACGCAGATGGAATAGTGCATTTTACGGTACACTGCAGCAAAGGAACGTATATCCGCACGCTAGTCACGGACATAGGCGAACAATTGGGCTGCGGGGCATATGTGTTTGCACTGCGTCGCAGCGCGGTCTCTCCTTATCAGCAAAATACGATGTATACGTTAGCTGAGCTGGAGCATATGCATAGTCAACATGGGTTTAATGCGATAGCCCAATGCTTATTGCCCCTTGATACGTCCGTGCAGCATTTGCCAATGATCAAGCTTTCTTCTTCCGCTACTTTTTATGTCCGTATGGGGCAGGCTATAAGAGCGCCTTATATTCCAACAGAGGGTTGGGTAAGAATTTTCGCAGATAGTGGCCAATTTATGGGTATAGGAGAAGTTCTCCCTGATGGCAAATTAGCCCCCCGCCGCCTGGTAAAAATAGTTTAAAATTCGCCTCACTTCTTATCTAATCTTTTGTTTTAAAAGGGAAAAATTCTTTTTTCCGTGATGTTGTATAATTAATAGTAGAAATCATAAAAATGACAAACGAAACGAGGAGCAAGGCGTTATGCCGAGGTTTATTGAATTTCTTGCGAGCGAGGCAGGGGAAGTTGTAGCGTATTGTAAAGAGCGAGCGTTGGCTCGTGTTAGCGGCTATGATAGGTTCGCGAGCTATCTTCATGAAAAAGAAGTATCTATCACAATTCCGCAGCTGAAAGCACTGACGACTAAGTATCTTGATTTGTTCAAACTTCCTGTTAAATCACCCATTTCCCTAGAAAAAATAAAAGGGGAGAAGGATAGTCCTGAGGCCTTTTTTAAAGGCATAAAAGAATTCTATATTACAATGATATTGCATGCCATGGAGGAAGTGCTGGATGAACAAGGCAATCTTCATCTTGCTATTGTAAAAGCATTTGATCTTGACAATGCGACAGATAAAAAAAATGAATTTATCAGAGGAATGATGCATCAAGTTTTTGAATCTATTTCTGTTTCGAGTGAATGTAAAGCATTTATGCAAAAAAATTGTGAAAACGACTTAATTCAAGCGAAAGGAGCCGCAATAAGCTTGCTTGTAAATGCTTACCAGGAAGATAAGGCACTAGCTGACACTATTTATCAGGCTTATAAGAAGAAGAAAATGACAGATTTGTATGACACACTCATCTTGCCTCTTGGAAAGAGTATCGATGGAATTATAACGAAGTCAAACAATAGCAAAGAAAATTTCTTTTTAACACAATCATTTCAGACTATACAAAGCGCATTTTTAAATAAAGAATTTAATTCCGAAGATCTTAAGAGAGCGCTTGCTAATCTAGGGGTGATGGCAGAAGCCAGAGCGGGTTATTTTTTCAATAGTTCTCTGAAAGGCCCGGTTGAGAAGCTTAAGAAATTCGTATCAGAACAAGCTTCCCAAAATCAGAACCAGAATGAAGATAAGAAATCCTTGTCCAAATAAATAGCGATAATCTGAAATGTAGGTTCAGGTAAAGTTGATTTGGATTTGATTTTGCAATTTATAGACCAGATCCCTACCTAGAATAGTTAATATTTTCATATAGATATCGGGTTTTTTCTTTTGCAACTGCATAAGTTGTTCATAATCCCATTCCAGATACCGTACAACAGCGCTTTTGGCTCTTACGTCGGCTGACATAGGCTGTTGTGTTAAAAAGCGCATTTCACCTACAAAGAAATGATGAGTCAGCTCAGCAATGGTTTTGTTGTTTTTCTCCACAGAAACCCGCCCGTTTATAATTAATAAAAGCCTATCTTTTGTGTCTCCTTCATAACATAAGAATTCGCCTTGTTTAGATGTCTTGTTTTTACCTATTTTGACAAACGCTAAAAATTCTTTCGGTTTCATGCTGGGAAAAATTTTATTGTAAATTGGTTTAAACTCTTCTGGTAATAAAATAGCTGTACGCTCAAGCAGCAACCGAGTAATTTGTACAGAATTAACGGCAAGATAAAATAAATTCATGATAGCTATAATTGTAATATTATAAATAAAACCAGAAATAATGAATAAAATGCTAGATGTTAAGTATAATGATCTCAACAATAGAATATCTGTTACAAGAAAAGAAGAAATACCTATTGTAGATGCAAAACAATAGAACAAATCCTTTATAATCACGGGCGATGAACTCCTTCCCAGGTAAGGCAAGCTTCTTAATTTTAAAGAATAAATTTATTTATTTCATTATCTATTTCTTCGATAGCATCTTTTTGAAAGCGATCCATCTGGGGAGATTCTTTTTAAAAGTGTGCCTAAATACTTGTTCAAATAGCTTCTCCCCTGTACAATACGCCCCTGGTTTTATTGTAATGACAATATTACTTAACGTAGGGTAAACATAGTCATTGCGCTCGCAATGACCAAGCCTTACTTGAGCGTGTAATAGGTGATAACTAAAATTTTAGGAGTTTATACATGGCATTAACCGCTGCCGCAACAGCAGACATTGTTAAAAAATATCAACGTACTAAAGAAGATACCGGGTCACCTGAAGTACAAATTGCTTTATTGACATCACGTATTGAGTATTTAACACAGCACATGAAATCAAACCCGCATGATTACCATACGCGTTATGGATTAACGAAATTAGTGAGTCAGCGTCGTAAACTCATGGCTTATCTGAAGCGTGTTAACTTGGCTGTTTATCGCGAGTTAATTCAAAAATTAGATGTGCGCGGCTGATAAAAAACGCTTTAATACCTCTTATCGATTCATTAAGTTAGGATAATTCTGTGACAGCAGTCAAAAAAACATTTCGTTATGGCGATCATACAGTAACGCTTGAGACCGGTGTGATTGCACGACAAGCTACCGCCGCCGTGCTGGTAGGTATGGATGATACTATGGTGCTTGTCACTGTGGTTGGCCAAGCAAGCACGAGCGAAGATCGTGATTTTTTCCCTTTAACTGTAAACTACCAAGAACGCACCTATGCAGCTGGCCGTATTCCAGGGGGGTATTTTAAACGCGAAGCTAAGCCTAGCGAAAAAGAGACATTAACTTCTCGGTTGATTGATAGACCTGTACGTCCGCTCTTTCCAAAAGGATTTAACTTTGAAGTGCAAGTTATTGCAACAGTGGTATCTATGAATCCTGAAATTGATTCGGATATTCCAGCAATGTTAGGCGCATCTGCTGCGCTCGCTTTATCCGGCATGCCATTTATGGGGCCGCTCGGTGCTGCACGTGTAGGTTACACAGACAATGCGTATATATTAAATCCTACTTTATCGCAATTAGAGACATCAGAGCTTGATATGGTAGTAGCAGGTACAGAAAAAGCTGTCTTGATGGTGGAATCAGAAGCAAAAGAATTGCCTGAACCGGCCATGTTGGGCGCTGTTATGTTTGCCCATCAACACATGCAAACTGCGATTTCCGCAATCAAAGAGCTGGTAAAAGAAGCAGGCAAACCCGCGTGGGATTGGGAAGCGCCGTTGGTGAATCCTGTTGTTGAAAAACGTGTGGCCGAATTGGTAGAAGCAGAATTAGTGAAGGCTTACCAGATTCGTGACAAACAAGAGCGTCAAGATGCCATTGCAGAAATTCGTGAACGATTACTTGAGAAAATGCTTGCAGAGAATACGGACAAAGAAGACGAAGCGTTGTTAATGGAAGATACTAAATATGTATTTAAAAACTTAGAAAGCCGCATTGTTCGTGGCCAAATTTTAGAAGGTAAACCGCGTATCGATGGACGTGACACTAAAACAGTTCGTCCTATTTCCGTTCAGGTAGGTGTGTTGCCGCGCACACATGGTTCAGCCTTGTTTACTCGTGGTGAAACACAGGCACTGGTCGTTGCTACTTTAGGTACAGAGCGTGATGCACAAACGATTGATGCGTTAGAAGGAGAGCATAAAGAAACCTTTATGCTGCACTACAATTTCCCGCCTTTCTCGGTAGGCGAAGTTGGTTTTGTGGGCAGTCCCAAGCGTCGTGAAATCGGTCACGGCAATTTGGCAAAACGTGGTGTGAAAGCAGTGCTACCAAAAGAATTCCCTTATGTGTTGCGTGTCGTATCCGAAATCACTGAATCAAACGGTTCAAGTTCGATGGCGACGGTGTGTGGTAGCAGCTTGGCATTAATGGATGCGGGCGTACCCATCCGTGCCCATGTAGCAGGTATCGCAATGGGTCTGGTGAAAGAAGGAAATCGTTTCGCAGTGTTATCCGATATTTTGGGCGATGAAGATCATTTAGGTGATATGGATTTTAAAGTAGCGGGTACAGCGCAAGGTGTCACTGCTTTACAAATGGATATTAAGATTGATGGCATTACCGAAGAAATCATGCGTCAAGCATTGGAACAAGCGCATGAAGGGCGTATTCATATTCTTGAAATTATGAATCGCGCCATCCAACAGGCACGCGCAGAAATGTCAGTCTATGCGCCGCGCATTTTAAATATGCGCATTCCAACAGATAAAATTCGTGATGTGATTGGTAAAGGCGGTGTAACCATTCGTTCACTCACAGAAGAGACAGGAACGATTGTTGATATCAGTGATGATGGTGAAATACGTGTTGCTGCTGCAGATCTCGCAGCGTGTGAAGAAGCGATTCGACGTATCGAACGTTTGACTGCTGACGTGGCTGTGGGAGAAGTGTACGAAGGAACAGTGGTAAAACTTGCTGACTTTGGTGCTTTTGTGAGTATTTTACCAGGCAAACAAGGGTTAGTGCATATTTCACAAATCGCGAAAGAACGCGTTGAAAAAGTCACCGACAAACTAGCTGAAGGCCAAGTCGTGAGAGTGAAAGTTTTGGAAATTGATAAGCAAGGCCGTATTCGCTTAAGTATGAAAGAAGTGGAGATTGGTTAATCTGGATGCCAGCTTTCG
>AMFJ01009289.1_pt1 | contig 16324 bp, 21 predicted proteins | sample 427208 | NCBI WGS metagenome assembly AMFJ01 (sample SAMN02954298, study PRJNA114691) | groundwater metagenome | biome: aquatic; feature: subsurface aquifer; material: sediment; isolation source: subsurface aquifer sediment | place: USA: Rifle, CO | collected 2008-08
ATTAGTTGCCTTGAGTGATCCTTTGAACTTGCCTTCGCTTTCAACGGTGATGGTGCGGTCGGGTTCGGCAGTCATTTTGCCATTCACAATACCGTCAATCCGGACATCGCATGGGTAGTGGGCTTCACCAGTAAACATCAGGCCTTTGGGTAGAACACAAGTACGGTCGTGGCGTTGTTGAACGGGGGATTGGGTGGCCGGGGAATTGTGGGCATCGCTGATCTTCTGCGGAAAGCGCAATGGCTCAGCAACGGGGCGCTGTGATTGCGCTGCTGCCATCACGGATGCCGATGGCACAGGAACGCTCATGGCGGGCGTGTCAGGCATTGCATTTGTCGGGATCACGCCTGGAATACGGGGTGGATGCAGATTGAGCGTGGGTGCGCTCTGCTGATCGGTATTTTTGGTGGGTTCAGTTGCAGTCATGAAGCTCTCCTTTAACGGTTAAGTTGGCTCTCGTTGCCTGAGCCGTAGGCATAAAACGTTTCTGGTGCATGTGCAATCGCACGAAGCGTTTGCAGTGCACTACTCTTTTGCATGCTCTCTGGTGGAGGCAGAGGTGGCACAACCCGATCAGTCTGGCGTCCCATAGGTGTCCAAGTCCATACCGGCATGCCTTTGGCGGCCAGTGCGTTTGCCAGCTCAGCACGCTTGTTCAAGAATTCCGGCATTGCGCCATTACTCAAAATCTCAAGCGCTGCGCCCGACACCACCACCCCCTTGGGGTCATAGACGTGCCGAAGCGTCCATTCCGGGCGGGTACGGGCTATCGGTTGTTGGGAGGTCAGGAGGCGACTGAACTGGTGGCCACCACGCATCAATGCGTCAATGAGCATGATGTCGTCACTGTTGCCAGCCGGGATGAACACCCGCGGGTGAACGGATAGCAGCCAAACACCTCGCGACCAAATGCCACCGCGTGTATTGGCCTCGACATGGGCTATGGCGATGACCTCTGGTTGGGGAATATCGATCCAGCCTTCTGGGCGCGGTTCCTTTTCGCGCTCATGTTCCTTTGCGTTGAGGAAGACGCGGCGCACAGCAGTTTTGCACTGATTCTGCAAAAAGGCGAATGTCGCTTCATTCAAGCCAATTGGACTGCGCATATGACGCAAATGCATGGCTACCGCAATCTTGCCGCCATCCTGTGTCGGCAGTTCAACGAACTTGCGCACAGGGGCCACGATCAGGGCGCTTTTGATGTTGTCGCCCTGCCCTCGAGCCAGGCTTTGTGTAAACCGATCCCACTCTCGGTTGATGTCATCCTTCAACGACTCCCGATAGGGGCGTGGCACGTACAGACGCTCACTGAGAGGTGTGCCTTTGATGGTGAGGTGTCTGGCCGCCTGAATGAGTTCGTAGCGGGCACGGCCCCAGTCACGCTCCCAGCTTGGATGCCAGCGCGTGAGACTCGCTTCTGCCCAAAGCAAATGCAGCAGTCCACGCAGCGAGGCCTGCTCTGGCAGCTTGTGATGGTCAATACTCAGGCGGGATGCGGTTTGCGGGCGTGGCGTACTCGAGAGAGACGATCGATCCAGCGTGAATGTCAGGCGGATTTCGCGGCTTCCGTCCTCGTTTTCCTGCACCTGAGTGGTGATTTCTGTCTCGGGGCCAGCTTCGTCTTCACGAAAGAAGATGCAGGCGCTGTCGTGCATCGGGCCTTGCTCTGGCCAGACTGCCAGGTGGTACTTTCCATCTCGCAGGCGTATCTGCAATTTCAGGGGGGTTGGACGGCACATGCACAGTGCATGGCCGAATTTATGACGTGCACTGTCGAGCGCATTCTGAAAGCTCTCGGCCTGCGCCGGATCGCGCAACCGTTTCAGGTCGAATTGCTCACCGCTCACGAGAATGTGGACGGATTTGGATTGAGCAGCAGTAATGTTTGATATGGTGGCAGTGGCCACAGCAGACTCCAATTGAGTTATGGAGTAACTGTAAGGCAATGCCTCACAGTGGTGCTACCGCTCAACGACTGGAAAGTAGTGCAAAGAATACTTCGAAAGTTGGTTTCTCGAACGAAGATCTATTGGCCATAGACAATTGAAGTTAATGGATCACTCAGTTGTCAGTGACGCTTTTAAGCCTAGACAATGAAGATCAGAGCAGTTGTTAGGCCATAGTAACTGTTTCGGTTACCAAGACACCGCTAAGAGGCAATCCCGTCAGGGAACTCTTTTCGCACCGCTTGAAAAGTGCTCAGATTGTCCAGGAACAGGTCAACCAGGTCTGGATCAAAGTGTCTTCCCTTTTCCTGCAGCAGGGTCGCCTTGATCTGTTCTTCGTCCCAGGCTTCCTTGTAGCTGCGGCGTGAGCCCAGTGCATCAAACACATCCACCAGGGCTGTTATGCGTCCCTCGATGGGGATATTCTCTCCCTTGAGGCCTTGAGGGTAGCCGGTACCATCCCATCGCTCATGATGGGTGTATGCGATGCGCGCACCCATCTGGGTCACTTGATTTTTTGATTTCAAGAGAATGTCGCGGCCATATTCGGCATGGCGCTTCATAATTTCCCACTCATGCGGTTCAAGCTTTTCCGGTTTGTGAAGGATGCTGTCAGGGATTGCAACTTTCCCAATGTCGTGGAGAGGTGAAGCAAGTGTGATCAGGTTGACAGTAGCAGGGGGCAAGCCAACTATTGCGGCAAGCTTTCCGCTGCATATGGCCACACGTTTTACGTGAGCGCCAGTTTCTTTGCTGCGGGCTTCTACAGCTTCACCAAGCAGGTACACCAATTCTTTGTTGGCATCCTGCAGGTTGTTGTGCAGGTTGATGTTTTCAAACGTAATCGCAACGCTTTGTGTGTAAAGCTCCAGAAGCTGTTTCCCCGCGTAACCTAACTGCTTGCCGTGATGCACGTACAAGATATTGTCGTGTGTCACGTCGCGCCCGCCATTGAACACTACGAAGGCGTCATCGAAGTGCATGTTGGATCTGGTTTCCAGCACGTCCCTCATTCTGTGCAACACACGTTTTGATGTGTGGTGCTTGGGGGCAGCGCTGTTGTAGATTACCGCGTCTCTCAGGTTTTCGTGGGTATATGAGTCTTTAACACGCCTATTTTGGTTGGTGTTGTTTGGCTTGATTAAACAGTACAGTTCTGGATTTTGAACATCGAGCAAGGTTTTTAGTTGCCCAAGCACGCTTGCTGCCAGTTCGCTTATGGATTGGGTGCTGTGATCGTTTGCAGTCGCACCCAGGACGTGGTTTAGAGTCTTGTGCTGTGCACTAATAGTGCAGAGATCATGGTATGCCCGCAAGCGCCCATGAATAATTGTGAGAAGCGTCTGAGCCGTTAGGTTCTTTTTCTCCTGGTAATCGTCAATGTCGTAATCAGACACTGCCTCTATCCCTGGGAAGTGCCCCGGTTGATCGGTCCGAAGGACCAATCTTGTTTTTTGGTTGCCCAGCACCTTGCGGATGTATTGGACCAATTCAATGCCAGAATTGGGCGATTCCATCACCATGTCGATGATCGCCACGGCGATGTCGTTGTGCTTTTGAAAGAACTGTATGGCATCAGCACCGCTGTATGCGTGTAACAACTCGATAGGCTGATCCATCACTTTAACGCTTCGTAGCCCAAATGCGGTGGCGGTGTGCGCCTGGAATTCATCGTCTACGACAAGAATCTTCCAGCCGGTTTTTTGAGACTTTGTGGAGGAATTGGATTCATTCTCACCTACGAAACTCACCGTGTCGAGCATCATCTTGGCGGACTTAGGGTATGTGGGTTATTGGTCGGTTCTCGGAAGGTAATGCAAGCCATTTGCGTACTTCCTTGGCGATCTGGCGCAATGCCATCCAGTCCAGCCCCACATATTCCATTCGGTTCTTTGCTTGGCTGTAATTGAAGCTTACCTCGCTGCCATCATCAACAGGCCCGGCCTTGAGCACGCCGTCAACATCAATGAAATACCCTCGCCCTGGCGTTATCGCAATGGCGGACCTTTTTGGAAATGTCTTGAGTGCCGACTCAAGCTCTTCCTCAGCGTCTTGAAGAACGATCCAGGCGGTACGCCCCTGAATGTCAGCGTAGGTATGACAAGGAGTATTCATGTTGTTGGATTCTCCTCGTGGGGGCTGTTTTTTTTGTCCGTTCAACGCACGGTTTGAGGTGTGTTGATCCGGAAAAACTCGCTTTTCAGCGTCATGCCTCAAAATCATGAGCAGGCAATCGGCAAATGCTAGTGTTTAGCGTGGAAAATGTTCCTGGTCCAACCCTGTGCTTAACTCTTTGAGTCGTGCCCATGCCAGGGCAATGTCCTGATGATGCTCTGGGCGTTCAAGGTGTGGGCGACTGGTGTGCACTGATTGCGTGAACAGATTGGTTCGCCTGTTTTCCCGGGTTGCATCTCGTAATTGTGGCCATGGTGGCAGGCAAAGTGCTTCTCGGCGGGGGAGTGAGGCCGCCATCGATAAACCCTTGGGGTCAAAATCATAGAAGGCTAACGTGGGGCGCGAGTCTCGCTGGATCAGACCCGCAGCAACATCGGTTCTGAAGTAGCCTGGTGCCCCGCGAAATATAACCAAAGTTGGCCGACCCTTTGTGTACCCATCTATCCAGCTGTAGGTGTGCATTTGGAGCATCGGTTCAAGGTTTTCACTGACAAGCAATACCTCATAGGGTAATGCCTGTGCTGCTTTAGAGCCGAGAGTGAGAACCATACCTGAGGGTATTTGAAGCGACAGTATTCCGATTGGCACAACCGCAACGAGATCATCTGACACACGTAGCGCGCCAGTCTTTTCAGAACTCCCTCTAGGGGCGTTGCTTCGTGAAAAACTCTCTTCTGGGGCGCTGATGTCGAACCCACGCGAAGTGAGCAGATTCCTGGCCTTCGCGTGATCTCCTTCGGTGTATCGAACCACAGCACCTTTGACCTTACCGATGCCCTCGACCGTTGCCAATGTATCTGCCACTTCGCCGTGGCGGCGTTCGACGGCGCTATCAGCAATCAGCCGTCTCAGGAAATCTACTGAACGAGGATTCATGCAAGCGCTCGCTGGCTGGTGGTGCGCTGTGCGATGGCGTCGCTGAATGAGTGTGCAAATCGTTCCCCTACCCTCGCACTGTTGTTGACCAAACTCACCGGAATATTGCGGCCACGCAGCCCCATCACAGCGAATACAAGCCAAACATGGGGCTCAACGCTCTGTGCCATGTCGTCCGTGCCACGCCACTCCATCAAAGACATGGCTGATTCGGAGGCCTGTACTGCCTGTACGAGTCGCTCCATGGCGATGGCAGCATCTGACAGCTTTTGTTCATAGGGCGGGTCGATCACGCGGGTGTAGCGCTTCACTTCCTGGGGTTCTGGCTTGATTTGCTTGGCTGGCAATGAGGTTACTTGCTTTTGCATTTCCTCGAACATCTGCGCATCCGTGTCCAGCGGCTCTACGTTGGCAGCAATTGCAGGCAATGAAGTTGCGAGCAGGAAATCAGGAATGTCCCCCCTCAGATCAGCCTCAAAGCCTTTCCAGCTGGGCTGTTGTCGAAGAAGCATGTCAAGGCGTGCAAGCAGCTTGTGATTGCGCTCAACTTCCCGCATGCGGTAGATCTCTTTGCTGAGATGGGTTTGCATCTCAGACATTGATTGCTGCCAAACCAGAATTCTGGAAAGCAGGTTGCGCCGTAAGAATCTTGCCAGATCCTCCATCCCGCGGGTGCTGGCTTCACGCTCAACTTTGTCACAAACCCTGGACAAGCGCGTTAGATCGTCGGCTAGCGTGTTGGTCTGCTGCTGGTAGAAGCGGTTTTGGCTTTTCTTGGCTTCCAGCGACCGCACGTTCCCATACCTAGTGGACATCAGGGTCTGCAGGAATAACATGTTGCGGTCCACGCTGTCTGCAATGTCGAATGCCGTGGTCTGAATGGTGTCCACAATGGTGTTGACCGTTTCAGTGTCAGAGGAACGGCGGACATCGTCCACCTCCATCCAAAGGTTATTGACCTGAGAGATACGGGAGCCTATTTCAGCCAAATTCTGGAATGCCGGAAAGAGCTGCAGATGATCGTGGAGGTATTCGCGTAGCCTGGGGTGCAATCGGTAGCCGTCCTCGCCGGCGGCGCGCAGAGCGCTGGCTTGTCGCAAAGCAGAAATGGAAGAGTTGCCGTTGGTGCCCTCAGATTCAATTACCCCATGCAAGGCCTGTTCCACCACGTCCGCGTTGTGGTGAAGTGTCTTGAGAACGTCTTTGATTGGCGAACTCATGGTTGGGCGGCTCCCCCGCTGGAAGCACCGGTTTCGTTGATCCGCATCTGGCTGTCGATTTGGTCGACCACTTCGTCGTCGGATAGGTGCGGTGTGTTTTCCGCAATGAATGCAATCAGCTGGTACAGATAATCAACCTTGCCAGTGAATGTGTAGCCTTTGCTTGTGGGGTTTGTTTCCACCAGGTAGCCTTCACTCTCCAGCAGATTGAACATGCGCTGTACGCGATGGATTGTTGCCCCGCCATCTGCCACCCGTGCGTCGGACAATTCCCGCATGTCGGAGAGGCGTCGCTCCAGGAGCGCTGACCCGCGCACCTCTTCGCTGATTTCAGTGAGCCAAACCACGTCACCGGCGTGAATCTGCGGATTGCGGCCTTGGGCCTGCCGGAATGTCTCCATGAACCCCACATAGGGCTCCAGACGGTTGCGGATGGATTTGAGTTCTTCACGGAAGCGGTTACGCATTTCAACTGTGGGCACCTCGTACGCCATGAAGAAGGCGCCCTCATCGCTTAGCCGCGCTAGTCGGTATCCAATGGTTTGCAGCCATTCCACAGCCTTCTTGTTGCCTACGGGGTCCTGGAGCGCGTCGAACTCTTCCGGGAAGTGCACGGAGCATATGAAATCACCTTTTGCAAGGTGTTTGAGGGCGGATTCAATCTTGGCCATGGGCGGCTCCTATGAATTGTTGCTCTGTGGAATAGATGGCGCCATTGGCCTCAAAAATGCACAAACGTGGGAAGAATCTCGCCAGCGCGGGGTCAATGCTTGGACATGCGCTGATGACATCAATTTTGTGCTGGTCCAGCGTCTGGAGGAACGCGCCCAAATTGCGAGCATCAAAGCGTCCGATCTCGTCACTTATCCAGGTGATGCGCACTGGTGAGTCTCCCCGGACCATCTGTAGGAATCCCATGAGAAACATGGCCGTAATTAGCGCGGAGTTTCCGTTACTCGACACAGAGCGGAACTCTTCTTCGTTGCTGATAGTGCGACGCTGGCTGTTCTCGTACAGAGTGAATTCCAGTTTCACTTGCTCATTGAGATTGATCTTGAACCCTCCATCGTTTTGTAAAATGTCCCTGAACCCACGCACCAAAATGGCATCTTCGTCAGACGGCAAGTCCTGTTCTGTCCGCATCACCGAACGATAGGCCATGGGGTTGCGATTGCCCTTGTCCTGCATCTGGCGTAACACCTTGATGTAGTCCAACTGGCTCACGCTGGAGCTGACTGTCACCGACAAGTTCCTGAAGCGCTCGAAGCGCTTGGTTGCCGCCAAGGCCTTGCTCAAGTCGTTGTTGAACGTTTGAACACGCCGTTCGAACATATCCAACACCCGGACGAACTCACCAGCCAGGCTGAAGAAACCCTGCATTTCCTTGTTCAACTGATTGATGTATGGGCCGCTTTCCATGGGTTCAAACCAGTCGCACAGCACCTCTGCTTGGGCGCACAGGTATTGGTGTGGAAGCAGTATCTGGCGGTCTGGCAGGTCGCGTTCTTTGTGCTCCAACCAATCGGCCGGTCCACCAGTGTGCTTGATCAACTCATTGCGGAGGGAGCGACTGTCCTTTTGCAGTTCTTCCGATTCGGATTCCAACATACTACGCCGGGATTTGATGGAGCTTTCGAGGTCCGGGACGCTCCAGTCCACATGCAGATGCGCGGAAACGTGGTCTAGAAAGTCTTTGAGACCATGGGTGAGAATGTCCTCTAGGCGTTGCGCTTCCCGCGCACGTGCTTCAGCGCTGCGTTTAATGTCCTCAACTGTCTTCTTGGCGTGATCGGTCAGGGCTTCAGCACGCTCACGTTCATCCTGAAGCTGTTTGCCTACGTCCTTGGCACGCTGTTCCGCGCGGTCGCGCTCCAGCTTGTCTGATTCCAGAGAAGGCAGTTGTTTGAGACAAAACATCCGCCACGCGCTGACTTCGTGCCTGTTTAGCGCAATGCTGTCGAGCTTGGTTCCCAACTTCTGAATGGCGGCGTCCAGGTCGGAAACGCGGCGCGAGTCTAGCCCCATGCCAGCCAAACTTCGCTCATAGTCGTCTTGTAGACGTGCCAAATCGGCATCTTTGCGTTCTTGCACGGCCTGTTTCTCGGCATTGAAACGCGACTCTGATTCCACGTCAGCCTGTTCTTGACGGTCTCGCTGAGATTTGAAGTCATCCCGCACGGCCTGCCGCGTAGCCTCTAAGCCCTGCGTGATGCGCTGTTCCTCTGCATCCAGTGATCGGCTACGATCCTGCAATGCAGTGTGCGCGGCCGTGGCGTCGTCCTTGAATGCCCGTTCTTCCTCCAGCACCACCTTGTCCAGCCGCCCCTTTTTCTGGCGTGCGGAATTCAAAGCGTTCTGGGTGAGGGATTGGTGGGCCTTTGCGCCTTCGTAGGAGGTTTCTGCTTGTTTAGCTTGGCTACCGAGCTTCTTAGCGGCTTCTATCTTCTGTTTGAGCGCTTCGGCGACTTGACCTGCTTGTGCTTGCTTGCGCTCGATCGCTTCCCGCACTTCTTGCATGTCAAACCATACTGGCGCGTCCAGTTCCTGCACACGGATGCTTACGGCGCCGACTGTGATCGACCCCTCTTGCGAAATGCCGTCCAGAGCATCCGGTGCCAACGTTGGGTAGAGGTCGGTACGCACCAGCAAGGCGGGATCAAGCACTTTTGCAGTGTTGACCCACATGTCAGGGTCACCGCTGCGAATGAATTCCAGCAAAGTCCCAGCTTCTGGGGTCAGAGAGGCCTGCAGCTGCTCGATCTGCTCACCCAGGTTCAGGGATTCTTGCTCCAGTAACTGGACCTGTGACAGAGCGCTGTCAGTGGCACTGCGCGCGTGGTCATGTGCTTCTCGGGTGCGGGTGACTTCACCCTGCGCCTGTGTCAGCTCATCTAGCCACCGATTGGCTTCGACTTCTGCCGCTTTGAGGTCGGCACGGGTTTGTGCTGAAGCCATCGGGTTAAGAAGCTTTTGCTTGATTTCACCCTCGGCGGTGCCGATCACTACACGCTCAGTGACGATTTCAGCCAGTCGTACTGGCGTGGCCATCGCCCGTAGTGCATCTTCCTGTGCCTGATTCAGGGATTTAAGGCTCAACATGGATGTGCGCAGCGATTGCTGGCTTCGGGCGTCAATATCGGCCACCTGGGAAGCTGCACCCTGCTCGATGGCGTTTTTGCGCTGATCCCACTTGCTTGTGATGTCGCCAGCGGCTTTGGTGAGGGTCTCGCGCTCCCCTTCCCTGGAGACCTTTTGCGCTTTCAGGTCAGCTTCGGATTCTTCCAGGGAGGCCATGTCTTGAACACCGATGCGCTCAAAATGGGCTTGGCGCTCCAAAGCGCTTTCCACCAGAGAGCGCTTTGTGTGAAAGGTGGCGTCCGCTTTATCCTTGGTATTTTTCAGCTCCAGTATCGACGCCTGAATGGTTTCAGCTTCTTTATTGAATAGGTTGGTCTGCTCGAGTTGCTGGGCCAGCAACTGCCCATGCTCGGTTTTCGCTTGGGTCAAAGCGCTTTTCACCGCCACGTGAAGGGAGCTCAACTCAAGGTGCAGGCCTTTGATTGTTGCTACACGTTCCCTGATGCGTTGGGCATCAGGTCTGCGTTTTAGGATGTCGGCCAGGTGGGCACGGGCCTCGATCCAGCGTGACACCGATTCCTTGTTCTGCTTGAGTTCACGGACATTCGTTGGCTTGACTCCTACTGTGTGGGCATCAGATACCCGCTCCAGGACGATGTTTTGCAGGTCGCGGAAGTTGATCTTTTCGTTGGCCATGGCCGCCGAAATCTGGTCCAGGTTGTACAGGGCGCGGGGGCCCAGTGAATGCAAAGCAGCCAACCGGCGCAGTTCAACCCCCTCCTTGGTGGACAGGCGCTCATTGAGGATCACAGCGCGATACTGATGTAGCGTGAGACGGCGGGTGACTTCCACCCCCATGGCTTCGACCCGGGCTTTGAATTCGTCGCGTCCGACGTATTGGTTGTTTTCGTCGTAGAAGAAGGTTTCCTGGTAGCCACCGTGAATGATGTGGAACTGGGGAGCCTCTTCACCAGCGCGAGCATGCATCACCACCGTGCGCAAGTCGGTGTCACTTTCGCGCTCGTACTCATAGGCCACAGCGCTGCTCGGGTCAGGCAGGGTGTAGCTGATCATGCTCGACCGGCCCGTTCCCTTTAGTACCTGAGTGGGTGTCGCGCCATAAAAGATCGGTAAGAGGCGCAGGAATGTCGTCTTCCCTACCCCGTTGTCGCCCACGGCCAGAACACCACCACGTGGGTCAAGTTCTGCGATGCGTCCAGAAGGCAAGCCCACGATAGGGTTCCTGATATTGATCGCGATAATTCGTCTGAGTTGGTGAGGCATGTTGTCCCTGAAAAATAACCTGATGAATTCAGCTACTCGCTGACCTTAATGAACGGTCCGCTGTCCATCTCTGAAGTCTCTTGTAATAACTCGCCGCGCAGATTCATGCGCGCGCCATGGATCCTTGAACTCATCACTCCAGAAGCTCAAAAATCCGCGCAATGGTTTTTGGTCCAATGCCTTTGATGGAAGACAGTTCTGCTTGGGTTCCTATGTTTGAGTAAGTTTGGATGCATGGGCTAAAGCAATTGCTCTTAATGCATGAAAACTTAGGTTGCCTCCGGATACATGATTGCAAAAAACTTCAGCAAGTTGGTGCGCAAAAAGCATTGGTTCTTGCTCCTCTGGACGGCCGCATTCGGCTGCAAACATGGCCTGCCTTCCTGACATGAACTGGAATGCCGTAACGTGTGACCAGTTGTTACCTAGTCCAGCCTTTAGTTTTGAAATTGCCAACTCAAAGTCAGAGTCGCCCATTTGCACGGACAGCACCACATTCGCGCAAAGTCGTGCTTTCGTCAATTCAAAAGGAGCAGCTTGTCTTTGTTTTGCTATCTTGAGTGCCAACGCATTACTAATGACCATTGCTGTGTTTCTCGATTAGTTGACTCGGATTGCAAACACTGCAACCGGGTTTGGTCCGAAGTGTTCATGAGTGATATTCCGCTTCGCAAAACCACGCCAGGGCCGCTCAAGAGTTCGACTTGAATCACCAGCCTTCGGGTAGCCGTTTTTTAGCACTATGCCGTCATAAGTGCGTCCCTCCAGCCGTTTGTCCCAATAGGGCGTGCACAGTCGGTATTCCTTCGGCTTCGTTCCTGACTTGACCTCGTGGAAGTATTCGCCTTTGAGATTGAGATGCAACATGGCCATGACAGGTGTTCCTAAAGTCTCAGCGACAAAGGTGTTTCGTCGTCTGCATCATCAAAACCAGTGGGTGCCTGGTCAACTGGTGCAAGTGACCGGCCTTCATCAACCCCTGCGTAGTAAGCGTCTGCCTGCGCGGACCCCTCTGGGTAAGGGCATGTGACGTTCCTGGCCCCATCAAGCCTTACCTTGAGGCAGTTCAGAACCCCCAGCTTGTATTCGTCGCTTCTCGCATTTCGAGGCCTGCCAAAAGCAGTATTAAAAACCTCTTGGGCCAGTGGCCTTGCATCCATGATTCGGTTCCTTTAGGTTTGAGTTTCCAACTTGCGAAGAGTTCTTTCCATATCAGGTATGGTTTCGTCGATTCAAATGTGAGTTTCTGGAAAGGGTGTTTCAACCCAAGGAATTTCCGGCTCTTCGACTTCGACGGCTGCAACGTGCCCAACCAATGCTGCCAGCTCTTCTCGCGCAGCTTGCAGCTCGTCACCTGCACTCTCTTCACCGTAGCCGTTTTGATGGCCACGGAAGCCCGGTTCAGTGCAACCACGATCCATGCCGTCCAAAGCCGCCAGAATACGCCCGCTCATCTTGCCAACAGTAGCTTCGAGCTGAGCCAGCGTCACTGTATAAGTCGCGGGCTGCAAGGTGCCGTCAACCTCATACGCTGGGGCCAATTCGGCACCCGACTCAATGGCGGCTTTATGGAGTGAAGTGGACATGATTTTGCTTTGTGTTTAACTTGATGCGTCGTTTAAGCGACTCTGGCGTAGCCGTGGTGCCCACCGGCCTACCACGAGGGCGCTCATTGACCGGCAATGCCCTGGCGCTCACCACGTCCAACCTTTTACTTGCCTTCAGCCGACTCATATTTAGCAGGGTTGCCTGCATATTCCCAACTTGCAATCAGCAACGGAATCCACTCACTGATTCTCGCCAAAGCCTCCGGGATGGTGTACCCAATTTGTTCAAGCAAATCGATACGGTTGCTGGCAAGAGCAACATAGCACTGCTCTCCGGTTGAAAGAACGCCGAACCCGGCTTCTCCTTTTTTGGCGAGAACAAGCGCCATGTGATTTAGCCTATCAATTTGACTGTTGCCGGATAATTTGAACATAACGTTTCCTTGAAAAATTAATATCCAACCAAGGCGAAATCATCCGCCGTCATCGGTTGTTTTGATCCACTGATGGCCCAATCGGCTTTGTGCCCAGGCCGTTGAGAGTTGCTGACGGTCGAAACAATGCCTGCAACCTCTGCCAGATGGTCAGCATACGGGTTGTTTGTGTACTTGCGCCTTTGCTTTGCGTGCACCTCACGCGCAAACGCCATGGCCTTAAATGCAAGGTTGCTCACAATCTGGGTTCCTTTGGGGTCAAGCAAGCGAGCAATCACCTGCCAAGCTTTTGCAGACCACCCCAGCAGCCAGAAGCGACTGAACGGTGGCGGGAGGAATGGAGCGCTGCAACAGGCCATCTTGGAGACGAAAAAGCCCGCTTCCCAAGTCGTGCTTTAGCTTCGCCCCAGACTTCAACTTATTGACTAACGATTGTTGAGGTTCACTCAGAATTTTCATAACGGGCAGGTTTTCTTGGTGTCAGAGCCGCCCAAACTGCTGATCGTCGTCTTCCATCTGCTGCAATTTTTGAAAGGGTAGGTTGGTGTTGTGTAGTGCATCCACTAGATAGCGGCTCAACTCTTGCCACCCCACAGACAAACCTTTTGCACGTAGGGCCGCTTCGGTTTTGTCATGACATGCACCCTTATGCACAAGCGCAACCTCTTTTGTGTCTCCGTCTTCCTCAAGACTCGCAAAAACAGCGGCACCCGCACCAGCGTCGTCGATCCACGACCCGCATGCATCACAGCACAACATTGGAACAGTGCGATCATTCTTACGCATAACTTTTAGCATTTTGATTTCCTCTTAGTCCATTGGACTTTTAAATATTAAAACAAGACGTTCCCAAAGCGTTGGTGCAGCTTTCCTCGATTGGTCAGCAATGGTTGATGTGATTCCGAATGTCGTCCCAAACAATCGGTTTTTTTGTACCAGGCTTTGCCCGCCTTGCGACATGCACGGCCACCGTTTGATTAATGACGGCGGCAAGGTCTAGAGCTGCCTCTGGTGTTAGCCACCGGCCTTCCATGCCGCCATGCCCAACCCACACAAGATCATCATGCGGTCGCGGCCCAGTGGAAGTGGCATCGGCCACGCGAAACCCGTCAACCTCAAAGGTCTGATGTTCCACGTATCCGTATTCATCGTTGGCCATCAAGTTTTCCCTGTTGTTCAGATGCAGATCGAAATGATCCCGTTCAGTTCTTCACAGGCCGCTTCAAAAATTGCTGGCGGCACTTGTTTCCACGGATGTGGGCGTCCTCCCCTGTCTCGCCATGCAAATGATTTCGGCTGGTGCGCCAGGACGTAGCAAACTTCACCTTTGGACGTCTTGAATTTGACGGCAAAGGGGTTGGTGTCATTGGATTGCGCGTGAGTCATGGGCAACCCTATAACCAGATTAGTCCTCTCATTGAAGGCTTTGGGCGACAACACCATCATGGGATGTTCGTCCTTCATTTCCCCTGCAACCTGTGGGCTGAAATCAATCCAGATCATGTCGCGCCGGTCAGGAACCCACAATTTACTTGGAGTTGCCATCAGAACACTTCTGCACCGATGCGCCCAGTTGCCATTACTTCGCCACCATGGATTGCCGGGTCAAAGACCTTGAGCTTCTGCGCAAGGGTCAATTGGGGTTTGCCGACTGACCGAAGGAACACGCCACCTTCAACGACTTCCACTTTGATGGGAAGTCCACGCGCGAAGCGTGCGGCCTTAGCAATTGGCGCTGTGATTCGCACCCCGAGGCCGTTGCCCCATTCCTGAATCGTTTGATCCGCTGTTACTGTTGCAGTCATGAAGAACCTCTTTGCTTGGATGTTGATACAAGTATAAACACGACTTCAAAAAGTGTCAACATGTTTAAACCCCATTCGGGGGGCAGTGAATTAGCACGGACGAGTTGTCACCCAAGAACCTCAAAAAGCCGAGCGATGGTTTTCGGTCCAATGCCTTTGATAGACGCTAACTCATCTTGGGTAGCGGAAAAGACGGCCCTCGGTGTATTGAGTGCCGCCAAAAGGGTCTTTGCGCTCGTTGGGCCGATGCCCGGAAGCCCTTCGACAAGGTACTGACGTATGCTTGAAATGTCTTTCGGCTTCTCAGTCCTAAGGGGGATTTCGTATCCAAGCCCGTGACAAACATGAAGGGCCATTCGATGCAGCAGGGCCGCCGTATGGTTCGCGTCCGTAGAGTGCAAGAGCTGCACACCAGAAAGTAAAGCAACCCAGCTCAAGAACCCATCCAAGGCCTCTGGCGCGATAGCCGAGCGGATCTGGCGCATATCGCCCTCGACCAGGATCACCGTGGTCTGATATGTCGCCTTGCACATCTCGATTTGTCCGAAAATTCTGCCTTCCATGATCGAAATCGCCAGGTCGTTCACCTCTTTGCGCTCTACGCCAAGGGTTGCCTCGCCCACGGTGTAGTCAGCACATTCGAGTTCTTCTTGCAAAACCGTTACTCCCGATATTCGGCGCAACCTGTCGGCCATTCCTGAACGAGTTTCGCGGGAATCAACGGTGATTGATACAAGTTTGTTGGTCATACGGTATCTCCAGCAACGCGCAAAAGGTAAACATGTTGCCATCGTCAGCTTTGAAAGGTTCACTAGAAATAGCGTGATTCATGGTGCTGATTTCTTTGAGGTTTTCAGGCCACGCTAGGACGTGGGCCGGGTTCACTTTGGCGGGTAACGCCGGGGGTCCAAACGGCATCTGCAACAGGAATGCCAGGGTTGGTCTTGGCAAACGCTTTTCCAGCCGCGAAACACACAGCACTTGCTGTTCCTGGAATCACATTGGCAGATTTTTCGACTCCTGCATACCCGTCCCAAAATGCCGTGCGATGCCCTGCCCCGCGATGCGGCTTGCCCTGGTAATACAACTCGCTCGACTTATCCGCTGCTGCAGCCAGCATGGCGTCATAGATCTTTTGAAACGATGGAGTCTTGTAATGGGGCACGCTGGTTCCTTCAAAACTTGAGTCGTGTAAAAGGTAGGCCCCGTTTGGACAAAACAGTTTCCAAAGCCTGCCCATGCGCGTTCCAATCTGGAAATTCATCAACACCGAAATAGATCAGCACGCTCCCAAAGTCTTGCGCCGCTTCTTTCTGAGCAGTGGTCATTGCGCGATCACTTGCGCAAGCCTTGACTATTCCATGGTGCAACGACTGCAAGGCTTTGTCTGTGTAATCGTCGTATACAGTCGCCAATGATTTTTGGGCCATAGTTTTCCTTGGGTTAGGCAATAATTTTCCAGGCTATCTTTTGGAGCAACGCCCACTCACAAATTTTGATGCTGGCTGTGTCCTTTCCATCGAACGCAGATACAAGCCATTTGCGCACCCGAAGCCATGCATCGTGGTTTGGCGCGTTGATGCATGCAGGCCCGCTTCAAACCGTCAATATCCATGGACTTTGTGATTTTCATGGCCGGTGCTTTCCTTTTGGATCAGGCAAGCGAGCAATCGCCCGCCAGGCTTTTACGCATCACGCCAGCAGCCAAAAGTGACTGCACGGTGGCCGGATGGACGGAGCGCCGCAACGGGCCGTCATGGAGACGAAACAATCCAGTCGCCAAGTCGTGGTGCAGCTTCGCTCCAGACTTCAACTTGCTAACCAGCGACTGTTGCGGCTCACTCAGAATTTTTGGCATGGTTGGGCTCCTTTAGGTGTTGCCGCGTCGATCTGCTTTAGCAGAGCCCGGTATGCCGACCGCTCTCCCGCCGTTGCGTCAACGGCCTTTGGGTCAATGTA
>AMFJ01025338.1_pt1 | contig 16324 bp, 18 predicted proteins | sample 427208 | NCBI WGS metagenome assembly AMFJ01 (sample SAMN02954298, study PRJNA114691) | groundwater metagenome | biome: aquatic; feature: subsurface aquifer; material: sediment; isolation source: subsurface aquifer sediment | place: USA: Rifle, CO | collected 2008-08
GAATGACAATGTGTAACCGAGTTTATAAAATAATTAACGGCGGCGAAGAGTGATTGATTTTCTCTCCTGATGACTATTGGTGTGTTCTTCCTTGTGTTCTGATAGGGCAGCAATTTGTACGGGTTTTTCAATCATATTGGGTGTGGGTTTTTCGGGCGCTATGTGAAGGCTGCTCGCAATTTCACGGGTGTTTGTTCCCTTTTTCCCTTGAGAGTGGTGTTGATTTTCTGCAGGCAAAACAGAATTTTTTCTCGAACAATATTTTCTAACAGTACCAATTGTCCATTTTAAAGCCCTCACAAGATAAGGATGTCGCTCGAGAAATGTCAGTGGATAAATTTCTTCTTGTGATAGTAATCTTCTTTTCAAAGGAGCGGTGGGCTGCTTATGTTTTGCAATTTCTTCGCCCGCAAATTCTAATTTTTGATTTTCTTTTTCTTTTTCTTCTTTTTGTAATTTTTCGATTAATTCAACTTCTTCATAATGATCACGTTCATAATCATCATGAAATTTTTGCAACTTATGAATGCATTCTTGAGTGGAAGGTCTTTTTTCAGGAATACCTTGAAATTCTTGAATGAGTTTTTTTGCTTTCTCATTTTCACGAAGGTGAGTAGGATTTTCAAGGTCAACAATTTTTGATTCTCCGGTTTCATTATTGGTGTATTCAATATCGCGATTGAAGAAGATTTCTTCCAACACTCTGCCAACACTATAAACATCCATACCAGGATTGATGGCGAAATCTTCTTCTGATCTTAATTCTGGCGCAAGATATTCTGGCGTGCATGGAATTTTATATATAGCAGGGTTTCTATTTTCTTCTTTATTTTCGAATTTTAATAAAGAAGCAAAATCTAAAAGAAATATTTTTTTGTTTAAAAAATCAAAATGTATATTTTCCAATTTAAGATCAAGATGTACATATTCTTTACTGTGGAGGAGATAATCTAATTCTTGAGCTATTAACAACCCGATCTTTATCCATAATAATTTAGGCCATCTAAATTGAGAAAATTCTATATTTTGTCGTTTGTTCATTAGAGAAAATAGATCCTCGCCTTTTTCATAGGCAAGCAAAAATTCTCCTTTCTTGATATGAGTTTTTTTGTTGCTCATCCGTTCAAATGGAATACTCTCTGCCTTTTTAAGTTTTTGCAAATTTTCATGTTCGCGATAAAAAATTTTGTATTGAAGATATCCCGGAATTTTTTGTGTTTTTAAGGCGCTCACATTTAACGTATTAAGATTAATTCCTAATTTAACGCTTCCTAGTCCTCCCTCACCTAATTTATATTCTTTATATACTTCAAAAAATTTTTTATCATTTTCCGTTATTTCAAAAAAAGTATATTCATTTTTTTCGTTGTATCGAATGTTAACTGGGATTTCTTCTTTAGATTTATATGTACCGATTTTTTTTCTATAGATAAGATATATTTCATCTGAATTTATTTTTTTATTTTTAAAAATCCCGAAAGGAATATTTAACTCTCTTTTTGAATGACGGCCAGCATTTTTATCAGATAAATAATCACGAACTTCTCGAATTGTTAAGTCATCAACCGGCAGCCAGTTATCATATAATTCTTCTTCAGAGATATGTCGCAGTAGGTTTACTTTTGTTTCTCTGTCTATCATTGCATAGGTTCCTAAATGTTTCTATTTCATCCATCAAATGATTGAAATCAGGGTTGAACGTCAAACGGTGATGTTGAAATTTTATGAGTTTTGAATGATATAAAAAATCATATATCCATGTTTCTATTTTATTTTGAGCGCCGTAAATAAATTTATTTTTGTTAATATGGCTCGCTAGTGCGTAATCACCCTGTTCCCCATAATGTGGGTTTTTAGGGGCAATAGGCAGGGAAACGTGAGAAAAATTTTTAATGCCTAGTTCAGGATAAAAAGAAGAACGTACCGTGATGCGCGGATCTTTTTCACGTAATTTTTTACCTGCATAAAGTAACAAATGATTGGCAGGATTTTTATTTTTTTTGAAATAAGCCATGCTTGCTTTGCTGCAGACAATTCTGTCTTCATAGGTTGAGACCATGAATATAGGACAGTTCGCAAATTTTTCTTCCGGAATTTTTTTTATTATCTTGGCTAAGTGATACACTTGATAAATAGCATTATAGGGTATTGAAATATACTTGGTGTAATCAGATTCTTCTGCAATATAAAACCATTTGGCACGTTCCCATGCCCAACTCAAAATGTGATGCCAATTGGCAACAAAATCAAATGCAGAATTAATTTTAATGGCAGGTGCTATTGCAGCGACTCCGTTAATGGAGCTATCTTCTGCTGCGTGATACAGAGAAAGTAAAGCACCTGTCGAGTGACCAATTAAAAAAATTTTTTCTACTTCTGATTTTAGAGTGGCAATGCCATATCGGACAGTTTGAATCCATTCGGCATAATTTGTATTTAACAATGCGCCTGGCACGGTTCCATGTCCTGGCAATAAAACTGATCGAACTAAACATCCGTGTTGAACGAGAGTGCGGCCAATATCCTGCATGATAAAGGGAGAATCTAAAAGTCCATGAATCAGCAGCACGCCAGCCGTAGGTTTTTCTACCGGTCTTAATTCAAAGGGGGCATTTGCTTCAATAATATCTGCTTTGTATTGAGAAATATCTTCACGCGTGTTCGCAATGATTTTTTTATTTTTTTCAATATAGTTAGCAAAAGGTAAATTAAAATTATCAATAGGATATTGAATCAGAGGGTCTGTAAAAAGTTTAGCATGTTGATGCAACATAGGTTATAATATTCAATATGAATTTCATTAAACTGTAACACACTTTATGATGATTAAATATATACTTCGATTTCTCTCCAACGGTTCTTTCGCTTGTCTCCTATTCAGTATCCTTTCTCAAAGTGCGTCGGCCGTTGATACGGCAGGTGGGTTTGGAGGTGTGGCAGATAATCTGATGGTGCCGGTTGAAGTGCTATCTTCTATCATGAGTGGCGCCTCTATTGTGATTGGATTAACTTGTCTTTTTGGGGCGCTGATCCGCTATATGCAATATCGTGTTAACCCCCTCGCTAACCCCATTAGTACAGTGATCACTTTGTTGGTTTTGGGTATTGTATTACTGTGTCTGCCTTTAATTTATAAATTCACAGATAGCGGAATTCCTTCCTCTGTTTCGTTAGCTTCATTTTAATCATTGAGGGATCATGCGTGCGTTAAAATAAACTACACGTACTCTATGCTATTGTAGCTGTAGCCAGCGCAGAATAAGACGGGTTAATTAATCTGGGGCGGATTACGGAAAAAGTGCCTAATCCACTCTGCGCAGCCGTCATCTATTGCCTGCAAAGCCTGATATTTTTAACGTCCGGAAAAATATTTTTTGTTGAGCGATAAGGGTTAATATCTAAACCGCCGCGCCGTGTGTATCTTCCATATACGCTCAGTTCCTTAGGTTTGCAATGGTTCATAATATCCATAAAAATTCTTTCAATACACTGTTCATGAAATTCATTGTGATTTCTAAAAGAAACGAGATAACGTAATAGCCCTTCGCGATTTATTTTTTTACCCGCATACGCTATTTGTATACTGGCCCAGTCGGGTTGGCGGGTCACCAAACAATTGGATTTAAGCAGATTTGAGAATAATGTTTCTTCTACTTGTTCTTCTTCAGTTTTCAGGAACGATTGTTCAACTTGATAAGATGAACAGGTAATATCTAATTGATCTAAACATTCGCCGCTAAATTCTTTAAAGGAAATGGTATTATTTAAATCGCTTAAAGGAATAATTTTGACTGAAGTCTCACCGCCCACCCGTTCTTCCAGATCTTTTTTAATTATCTCTTGCAGGGTGTTTTCGTTTTTAAAGCGGCTATTGTTGAACGAATTAAAATAAAGTTTCATCGATTTTGATTCAATGATACAAGGCGTTTCGCATCCGTAGCTTATTTCAGCGAGCGCCACAAGAGGTTTCCCTTTTTCATTAAGCCAAGATACTTCATAGTGATTCCATAGGTCAAACCCAAAAAAAGGCAGGTGATCGGGAATGCCTATTTCATCTCGCTTTGTTTTTCTTGGAATAGGAAAAAGTTTATCGGGATTATAGTGCGGATCATATTCAACTTTTTTCCCTAAGTCTGATTGTTCGGGAGTTAAGGTATTCTGTTTCATTTAAGGTGTCCTGTGGATATGGGCTCTCGATTTTACCACTTTTTTAGCGATTTTTTCGTTATTTTGATGTATTCAAGCTGTTGATAAAGATCTTTCCTTATTATTTTTGACTTCTATTTTAATTATCTTATTGTGTTCATCTAGGTAGATGACTTTTTGTTCCACTTCCACCGCTTTTTTGCGTGTCATGTTTTCCAAACAGAGAACAATCACTTTATCGCCAGGTTGAAAAAGACGGGCAGGGCACCCGTTTAAACAAATTTCCCCAATTCCTCGTTTGCCTGGAATGGCATATGTTTCCCAGTGTACTGCATTAGCCATATTATTAATGTGTACTAATTGAAATGGCAAAATATTTGCTGCTTCCATTAATATAGGATCGATGGTAATGCTGCCTTCATAATCTAGTTTAGCGCCCGTAACGCACGCACAATGTAATTTGGCAGTACATACGGTAATGGATATCGTGTCTTCAGTCACTTTCTTTTTCCTTCTTGTAGAAATAGAGAATTTAATAGATAATTTGAACTTAATCTACCAAATCTGGAAGATAAGGAGCAACAATATGTTAAGACAAGGATGGATTTTAGCGCTTTCATTATTGGCCGTTTCAGCCTATGCGGCGGATAATGGCGCAAAAACCTATACGTTAAAAGACTTGAAAACAGCTGTTTCAAACCACAGGCATTGTAAAGCGTTGTCCCAAGATTTGCAAAATTTAGCAAAAAACCCCATCGTATTGCAATTTACCAAACAGGATCAAGGGGTCTTTACGGTGCAAGATCAAGATAACAAAATTACTCGTCATCATCTTATGATTGTCAAACAAAATGCTATGGGTAACATAATGAATAGAGTTGTGATGGGCTCTTTAGAAATTAACCACAAAAAAGTAGATTACGTGGTTGAAGTTGCTGCAGATTTAACTAATAAAAATCATCAATATATTTATCCCACCATTATTTCTGGTGAAAATTCACATTGTTTCTTTACAGCACTTCTCGTGCCGGATAAAAAAACTGTGGCAGCATTTAAGAAGAATGTTCAATCAGGAAATATCAGTGATGGTAAGGATCTTTATACAAATTAATTTTATAAAAGGGCGGATAAAGTTTTTATCCGCTTTTATTCATAGATAATTCTATGAAATATTGCCAGCCATCCCCGCATCATTTTGAGCAGATATTTTCGTTGCAAAATAAAAATTTAATTTCAGTGGTTGATCAAAAAGATCGTCAAAATGGCTTTCTTTCTACAATATTTACTCAAGAACAATTTCAAGTGATGAATAAATCTCTAGGTATCATGGTTGCTTTAAAGAATGATGTAGTTTGCGGATATTTATGCGCAACAACGATTGAGTTCAATCAAGCATTTTCATTTCCTGCTGCCATGATAAAAAATTGTGAAGATTTATTTTATCAAAATCGCTCTTTGAATGCTTATCAATATTTTATCGCAAGCCCCATGTGTATTGATAAAAATTTTCGCGGGAAAGAAGTATTTTTAAATCTTTGCAAAGCGCTGCTTGCTATTATTCCTAAGCAGTATGAATTAGCCGTTTCATTAATTTCAACAGAAAATAACAGATCACTTTCGGCAAGCAAAAAAGCGGGCGCAAAAATTATTAAACAATTTGAAGAGCAGAATAAAAAATTTTGGATTCTACTATTTGAATTAAATGAGCTTAGGAGAATTTTTTAGTGGGTGATCTATTGAATTGTGTTGGCAATACGCCGTTAATTGAATTAAAAAGTTTTTCGACTCGCCAGGTGCGTTTGTTTGCAAAATTAGAAATGTTTAATCCAACATATAGCATTAAAGACAGGATTGTTTTACACATATTAACTCAAGCTAAGCAAAAAAAGTTGTTACATCCGGGTGCTACAATTATTGAAGCAACTTCCGGAAATACAGGCGCCGCATTGGCAATGATGAGCGCTCTCATGGGGCACAAAGTTATTTTGACAACGCCTGAAAAAACGAGTCGCGCAAAAGTTAATGCGATGCAAGCATATGGAGCAGACGTAAGAATATCTCCAGCGAGCGCAAAAAAAGGCGAGCCTGAACATTATATTTCAGTGGCAAAAGAGTTGCATTCGTCTACCCCTGATTCTTTTATGTTGAATCAATATGAAAATCCTGCGAATATCGAAGCGCATTATTTAACGACAGGCCCTGAAATTTTAAACCAAATGAAAGAAAAAATAGATTATCTCGTTGCATGCGGCAGTTCGGGCGGTACGATTACAGGTGTTGGAAGATTCCTGAAAGAATATTTGCCTGAAATTAAAGTGGTGATGCCAGATCCTGTTGGATCGGTGTATTATTCTTATTTTAAAACAGGAAAAATAGACAAAAATGTTATTCAGCCTTATGCCGTTCAAGGTGTTGGAAAAGATTTTATTTGCGGCTGTATGGATTTTTCTGTTCTTGATGACATCGTTCAATTTAAAGATCAAGATGCATTTGATAGTGTAAAAAAACTCGCTTTACAAGAAGGGATTTTTGCAGGCGGAAGCTCAGGCGCTGCTTTATACGCAGCTGATTTGCTCATTAAAAAAATAAAAAGGTCCGCAAATATTGTAGTGATTTTTCCAGATTCTGGACTGAAATATTTAGTCTGAGTGTTGAAATTCACCCATATTTTGAGTATGAAAAAATAATCTATCTGCAGATAGAGCCGCAAGGCAATAATAAATAAAATAATTATAAAAAAAATACCGAGTAATTCCCGGTTCAAATAATGCAATACACGCGTTGTTTGAAAGTATTAATACGATACTAACAATAACAAAAATCTGTTCTGTATTATATTTATTTTGTCTTTTCATTATTCTAGAACTTGCCGCGCATATTAGAATGAGAAAAGCGAAAGATAAAGGTATGCTGCCAACAAAAGATGCATATTTCCATATGAAAAAATGCAGGTTTTTTTTAAAATCATCCGCATATAAAATTTTTATGGCACTCATCATTAAACGATTTCGTTCGCTTAAATTAGGATATTTTTGATTAAGGTAAGAGCAATTTATCGTGCTTATGTCATTATAATTATACCCATAAAAAGTATAAACATCGTCAGGAAATGGCGGATTTAGCGGAATATCAGCACTCGTTAATTTTTGTTTTTTCATCTGTGTGAGTATGTGCGTAATATATTCTTTTTGAGCAGGATCTTTAAAATAATTAATAGCAGTCATATCGGCAAGATAAAGAGGCTGCATGATGAGTAGATTTTCTGCGCTAATATAGCAATCTGTTTGAGGGTGAGTGATATGATGATATGTTTGATTAAAAATAAATGTTAAGAAGATAGAAAAAGAAAAAATGGTCGCTGCTTTTATGACATTATTTTTGGGAATGTTGTTCCATAGGTACCAAAAAATCAACCATAGAAAAAATAAATATAAATAATAAAATTGCGTTCTGGCAAGTATTAGTAATCCTATCCATATTGATAGCCATATTAATTTTTTAGTTTGGACTTCTTTCATGACGTCCACTGCCGTTAAAAATGCCATAACAAATAAAGGCACTGTTAATGATTCAGCAAGTAACACTAAACGAAAAGTGGTGATGGTGGTGAAACAGAATACTATAAAGATTAAGAAATCAGATAACATTAAATTATTGCGAAGCCAATTTCTTGCATAATAAAGGGAGGCGGCAAAAATAATTGTTTTGACCCATGTGACTGCTTCTAATTGATAAGTGCCGCACCATTTGAATAGCCAGATGAAAATCGGGTATAAAGGAGGCCTTGTTGAATTCAAATTTAAATAAGATTGTGTATCATATCCAATAACAGGAGGATGAGTCAGTAGAATGAAAACAAGAATTGTTCCTAAAAAAGTATAAGACAATGGCATCAGCCATGCTTTTTTAAACATTTAAACATTTCCTTTACATTTCAAAGCGTATAAAACGTTGCGCCTATTGTTTGATTGAAACCCGATAACCCCGTGCATATGCTACTAAAACCACCGGTTGCATTCATAGGGCATTGCCATAAGTTAGATGTGCCATCTCCAATATATGCGTAGGTAGTTCCATTCACTGCAAAAAATGTTAGAACATTGCTATTTGCAAATGCGGGAGAATTGGTTAATGCTGTGCAGTCAGTGCTGAAATTTCCCGAGGCATTCATAGGGCATTGCCATACGGTGTTAGAAAGATCAGTCACATAAGCATAAAGAGTATCAGAAAAAGTGTTAAACCTCGCCATACTTGTTTGAGTAAATGCAGGTGTGTTGGTGAGGGCGGTGCACGCAGCACTAAAACCACCAGTTGCATTCATAGGGCATTTCCATAAATTGGTGGTAGTATCCGCAACGTATCCATAAGTAGTGCCGGCAAAAGTTTGAAATGTAACAGCAGCTGTAACGGTAAATTCATCTGTCAAGGCTGTGCAGTTACTACTAAAACTTCCTGTTGCATTCATGGGACATCGCCATAGCGTACTTGAGCTGTCTGCAACATATGCATAGGTCGTATCTGAAAACGTCTGAAATGTCACTACACTCGTTGCGGTAAATGCGGGAGTATTGGTTAATGCGGTGCATGCACCGCTAAAGCCGCCGCTCTCGCTCACTGGACATTTCCATAAGTTGGCTGAACTATCCGTGATATAGGCATATGTAATGCCAGAAAATGTATGAAACGCTGTAAAAAGATTTAAACTAAATCCTGGAGCTGTAGCATTGGTCAATGCAGTGCACGTACTGTTTGTAAACCCACCGCTTGCATTGAGCGGGCATTGCCAGAGCGTGCTCGCATTATCAGATACATAAGCATAAGTATTATCATAATTGACTGATACGTTTAAGGGGGCAGCAGCAGTCGTACAACTTGAACCCTTACAAAGTGCAAAATTAGAGGCGACCGCTCCTGTAATATCTAATCGCAACATACAGCTTGCACCACTTGCAAAATTCATTAGACTTGAACAATACCCCGTGCTCGTATTTTGCGTGACTGTACTGGGAAGCCCTTGGATAGCATAATTATTACGTGACGTACTGGTTTGATTCGTGATGGTGTAATAGGCGGAGACAGTTTCGCCCGTGGGAACTGAGCTTGGAAAAATGCTGCCTGGTGTTTGGACAATATTAAAATTGGCTGCTGCAAAAGCGTGACTAACCGTTAAAAGTAAAAGAGCAATTATTAAGTGATATTTTTTCATTATCTCATTCCTTTTTAAACCAGATAACTGATTTCAGCGATCAGTTGATTGACATAGACGTGAGACAAGCGCGGTATAAATGGCACGGGAGATGTGTAATTGTTAAATACCACGCCGCCATTAGCAAGAGAAGCACTGCCTAAATCAGTAAACTGATAACCCAATCCGATACGCACATGTTTGCTCACAGTGGTGTCCATGCCAAGCCCTAAGCTATAGCTAAATGCTCTGTGAGTATTACTATTAAATGTGGGTGCCAGGTTGATGCTGCCGGTTTCAGTTGTTGATGTATTAAAGTGTCCCATCGTATTAAAAGAAGCACCGACTCCAACGGAAATGTAAGGATGATATTTTTTATTGACCGTAGTTAAAAATTTTGCGACAAGAAGCAGCTGTCGTCCGCGAAAATTATAGCGGTAGTTATGGAGGGTGGATGTATTTGGATCGATGCCTACTATGTGCGGTGCGTTCACATTGGTACTTGCATATTGAGTATATTGTATTCCTGTCTGAGTTAAAAAATGAGAGTGAGGTAATGGATGTTCAACACCTAAAAACGCGCCGACCAATCCAGTCGTATTATTTTCATTTTGACTTTCATAACTGAATAAATTATTGTCCGTTCCTAAATAAGTTTGTGAACGGCTTGGGTTCATGCGGGCGGCACCGCCAAAGAAAGAGAGAACAGGTCGATAGTTTCGATATAAGCTTGATGAATGATGATGCGATCTTGATGAACGATGATGCGAGCCTGAAGAACGATGCTTCCCTACCGCAACTGATGAAAGACCCAACATACAAATAACAAATAGAATCAAGCTGTTCTCTGGTTTCATATTCGCATCCTGCTTTTTTTTACTGAGCTATATTATCAAAAAGGATCGTCTAGAATAAGGGGTAAAGTGTCAGCATCATACATTTTTAATTAAATTTTTCTATACTTACCAATATCAATCGAGTTGCAGTGAGCTTAGCTTTACGAAGAGGTTCTATCGTGATGAAACTTGTTAAAAACGCATGATGCTGACACTTGACCCCTTCCCCTTCCTTTCCCTTCTTCCCTTAGAAATGAAAGAATGTACAATAAACTTTACATTTTAGAATGTATAGTCTATTATACATCCATATTTTCAGAGGGGAATCCATGCCTAGAATAGAAGGAAAATTGATCATTGATAATGCCATCCAAGAATGGAGAAATAAAAAGAATTTCACACAGCAGGATTTGGCCGATGCAGTGGATGTCACTCGTGCCACGATTCTGGCCTTGGAAAAAGGCAGCTACAATCCATCACTTGAGCTGGCATTTAGGCTCGCCAAGTTTTTTAAAACTGATATTGAAGAAATATTTTTTGTTACAGGAGCTCATCGTGAATAAAATCATTCGTTTTATACAAAATTATTTGATATGTGCGCTGCCATTTGTGATTGCTTGTATGGTATGGGAAACTGTTCAACCTAAAATTCAATTTGGAAAATCAATACTCTGGCAAATACTTAGTTTGAATCTGATGCTTTGGTTTGTCGTTCTTATTTTGTTTTTAATAAGTTTGGTAACTATGCCAAGTGTGCGTGAAAAAACGTTACGACGCTTAGCCAACCTGCGTGAAAGAGACGAGAGAGAACAATATATCACGGGCAAGGCTGCACGTGCGGCGTATATTTCTACATTAAGTCTTATGATTTTATTTCTTTTCTTTTCGATGGTTTCATTTCAAATCTCTGCCATACCCAAAGATCAAGCTGTGAATGGCCATCATACAGAAGTTAGCATTGGGATTCATTTTTCTTTTTTGGAAAAAAAGAATGATGGAATTCTAAATCAAACACCGAAAAATAAAATATATTTTGATTCAAATAAAATTGTGCCTTCGGCTTCAACCATTCTTCTTTTTTTGTTGTGTTGGCAAATATTGATTTTTAATTTAACTGCAAGAAAAGAATTGGGATAAAATTATGTATTATGTATTTAGAAAATTGAAAACAATAAGTATCTGTTTAATGGTTGCAAATATGTTAAGTGTCAACGCAGTCTATGCATTGGACAATATTAACTATCATATCCAATATATTAATCAAGCACAGGCAAAATTAAACATAACAACTAGTTTTTTTGGCGCAGAAGCAAAAAAAACACTCTTACATGTGCCCACAGAAGGTGTAACAGATCTGGTTGCGACTGCTGATAACATACCTACGAAAATAATCGACAATCCTGCTGATCCATCACATGCTACTTTATATGTATTACATCATCGACCCAAGGCATTAATAAGTGTCAGATATAATGTATCCCAAGTTTTTTCTGGTCCACCGACAGCTGCTTCGCTTTGGCAGGTAATTGTCAATCCGACTTATTTTTATTTTATCGGACAAAAAGTGTTTGCATGGCCAGATCAATTTAAACAAGACATGATTGTATCATTTAAATGGGACATGCCGTTATCAGCCCGATTTTTTAATAGTTTTGGTGTGCAACAAGAGCCACAAATAGCGATATTACATAATATAGATGAATTAAATTCCAGCCTGTTTGTGGGCGGTGATTTTAGGCTTACCAGTAAGCAGAATGGACAACAAACTATTAATACGGTCATACGCGGAAACTGGCCTTTTGCTGATTTAGAATATTCTGAAAAAATTAGCTCTGTATTTGCAGCAGTAAATAATTTTTGGCCGAAGGGTCAGCCAAAGATATTTCTAAATGCTCTATTGCCCGTTAGCCAGTTATCAAATAATAAAATATCTTTATATTCATCATCACATATGTCGATAGGCGGATCGGAACTAAAAGATGCTTTTGTATTAATGGCAACTGTCCCTGAAACGAGTGACAAAAAAATATGGGAAATCATTCGTTCTATTGCCACGCATGAATATAGCCATAATTGGATTTCTGAACGTCTTGCGCATCTTCCAGAAAATGATTTGGGTGGTAGGTGGTTTGCTGAGGGAGTGAATGAATACATGGCACAAAAATTACGTTTACGTGCACAACAAATGACTTTGCAAGAATATGTAGACCGAAGCAATCAAGTCGTGTCAGCTTATTTTACTTCACCTGCATTCGGTGAAAATATCAATATGGGAGAATATCCAGTGCTGAGCAAGGAGACCGTGTTTTCCATTCTGCAGCCTTATTCACGCGGTGAATTATTGGCTTGGCGCTGGACAATTGAGAGCAGAGAACGTCAACCGATTGATACCATTTTGTTACAGATGGTGCGAGATGCAGAAAACAAACGTCCTATTTATTCAGACAAACTTGTGGCGAAATATCTTGCTCAAGCAGGTGTGGTTGATGCATTGGCTGATATTGAGAATTATGCTCGCCAAGGAGAAGAAATTCCTCTTACTGGAAAAGAAATGGGCCCTTGTGTTACAGCCAACAAAGTTCCCATGCTGCGTTATGATATTGGATTTGATCTTCAAAAAAGTAAAAAAGAAGGAAAAATTGTTGGCCTAAAACAAAATGGGCCGGCTATGAAAGCAGGCCTTCAAGAAGGAGATGAATTTACGCAGTTAGGTTATGATTACGGTAATACTAAAATTCCGGTGCAAATCACATTAAAAACATCGCAATTCATTACTTATTCTCCATCAGAACCTGTTCAAGTCTTGCAGTATTCTTTGCTTCCAATGAAGCAAATACCATCTGCTTGCTATGAAAGATAAGGGGATCTTCAGCACTTGATCCCTTTGAGTTTGACCCTCCTAAAAACCAACCTTGATGAAACTTTGTTTCATCAAGACTACTTGCTTTATTTTGCGCAATGATAAATTTCAGTCGGTGTCATTTTGTCGCTGATTCGTATTAACTATTTTAATAAAAATATGTATGATAAAAACAAAATTTATTGTTTTAACAAAGACGAATATAAATCAGCGACTAAAATAGGGTAGAACAATGAAAATAATTGATAATCCCTCATCCCACAAAGCCTTACTTTTGTTATTGATTGTACCTTTACTCTGGGGATTAACTTTTCCTGCTATCAAGATCGCTGCACCTTATATCAGTGCCGAATATTTTGTAGTGCTTCGTTCCTTACTCGCAGCGGTTACTCTGCTACCTTTCACTTATTTCAAACTAACCACTTTGTCAAAACGTCGTGTGGTGGATGGATTAGTATTAGGTGCGTTAAATGGTGCGACTTTAGTGTGTCAAACAATCGGCTTAAAATATTTAGATCCTGCAAGTAGCGCCTTTATTACAGGGATAGGCGTCATCATGGTACCCTTTTTATTACCGCTATTTAACTTGGGAAAGCCACGCTTATTAAATATTTTCTGTTCACTGATGTGTTTATTAGGCCTCCATATTTTAACAGGTGCATTATATCCAGAAAATCTTAAAGGCATCTTCTGGACGGTAGGATGCGCAACTTTTTATGCCATTTTTGTGGTGTACTTACAAAAAATTAATCCTAGAAAAGAAGAAGTCAGTGCTCTCGCTTTTTATCAAGTCATCGGCACAATTCTGTTAGCAAGTGTTTTAGCACTTCCTCAACCTATGCATATAGTATTTAATCAAGAAACTTGTCTATCTCTCTTTTTTTGTGGGTGTACAACAAGTGTTGTACTGATTCTACAAACAAGATATCAGAAATTTGTAGCAGCACCACAGGTCATTTTAATTTATTCACTCGAAGCTCTTTTTGCCGCCTTTTTTAGTTACCTCATGATAGGCGAAGTTTTTTCTCTACGATTTATGATTGGCGGTATCGTCATGCTGGGTAGTATCCTATTAAATGAATTAGGTAGACCCAATGTATTAACATAGAGAAGCTTTTTTTATTCTAAACGTCAGAGGAAACTTTTAATTACCTTTATTGCTGTCAGTATATCATCACGAGTAACATCAAGATGTGTCACTGCTCTAAATCTATTTTTTCCTATTTGAGAAAATCTAACTTTATTTTTTAAGCATTGATTGTTAAATTCATCTAGCGAGATTTGATTAGATATCCAATCAAATAATACAATGTTAGTTTCAGGTGATTGATTAACGACTTTAATATGTGAATTAAATTGAGAAAGTTTTTCTGCGAAAGAAGCAGCATTCAGATGATCTTCTTGTAAACGTGATATATTATTTTCTAATGCATAAATGCCGGCTGCCGCAAGAATTCCACTTTGTCTCATTGCCCCACCCATCAAATGTTTTAAATGACGAACAGTGGAGTAGTGTTTTTTGTTAACAATTAATAACGCACCGGTAGGACATCCTAATCCTTTCGATAGACAAACTGTTACCATGTCAAAGCCGGTACAAATTTCTTTTACGCTCAATTTAGTTCGAGTGCTCGCATTAAAGATACGGGAGCCATCAAGATGCAAGTGAATATCCATTTTTTTGGCGTATTCTACTACTGCATTTAATTCATGCTTTGACCATGGGATTCCTCCGCCAAAATTGGTGGTGTTTTCGATACCAATGAGTTTTAGTTTGGGGTGATGGTATCCTTTAAGCCAATAGTTGTAATGCGCAATATCATCAGGCGTAAATATTCCTGTTTCAGTGGGAATAGGGCGGCAAAGAACTCTTGCATGAACAGCGGGCCCGCCGCATTCTGCTAAAAATAAATGGCAGCTTTCAGAAGCTAATAATACTTCACCCGGATTGCACAAAGTAGTAATAGCAATTTCGTTTGCCATGGTTGCAGAAGGCAAGAATAGGGCACATTCAAAACCAAACATGTCAGCAACTAATTTTTCTAGTTGAAGGGTAGTCGGATCTTCGCTTCTTTGTTCATCACCGAGAAGGGCATTCATCATTGCAGTTTTCATAGCAATGCTGGGTCTTGTTGCGGTATCGCTAGATAAATCTATGCCTGTAAACATTTCATTTATTCCTGGTTAAAAAAGAGCAGAATTTGTTGGAGAATTCTATAGGCAAATTGATAAATGTCCAGTAAATAAGGGGCTTGTCATGGATGTTGAGGGTATCTATGGGACATGGTAGGACGTAGGATAAATAAAAAAGGCCTTTATTTCAAGGCCGTTAGGAAGTTTTTGGATGTCTTTGAATCAGAATTTGGTGGGGCGGCGGGAATTGAGTAGGTAAGTTTGTCGCTATTTTTGTAGTGTTTTTGTAATTTTTTTGTTAAAAAAGAGCCCCTGCAGGTGCCCCCAGAAAACGGTACTTGAATAGGAATTGGACCGGGGTTCCAATGGAGCAAATAAGATAAAAAATGTTCAGCAGGGATAAAAATTCATGATTCCAAGCCAGCACCCTGCGATAAATAAGACTACCGATACACATCCTAACAATATTAAAAATATTAGAAATGCCCAGTTTTTCCAACCGGCAAGATTTTGCATCTCTTCTAGAGCTATTTTACCTACAGCAAATTTTTTAACTTTTTCTTTATAAGATAATACATTTCTAAAACATATAAGGTAATCAATGCTTACAATAATTATGGCGGCAATAAACCCGGCTAAAAATAATTTTAATGGTAGTAATAAAAGCTTTTGTTTAAGACAGGGTAAACCATAAAAATAAGTTAGCATGGTTACCAGTCCACCTCCATTGGCAATAAATAATGCTTTTAGTCCTCTTTCAGTTGCGCCATTATAAGTTTGGATAAGTAGTTGAAGCATGTTTTGGGCTATACTTTCAGTTTTTTGTTTTTCTAGTTCGTTCATCTCATGAATTTTTTTTTCCAGCATCAAAATCTCCTATGTATATTTGGTTCGATGGAATTCGCAATGTTGCTTTACACATAAAAACCAATTTTCATACCAATACCATATTTTTTCAATCAGAACACCATATTCATTTGCTGGATTTTTTGCGTCTTCATTTTTCCAAAGTTGTGTATTTCGATGCCTTTGAAATTTTTTATGACATAACGTATGCATTTCCTTGATAATTCTAGAATTAAGAATAGCGCTATGCTGCTTGACGATCAAGCTGTCGAGGAATACTCGGTAACTGCGACAGCAAAATAGGATCAGTCGGTGACA
>AMFJ01033608.1_pt1 | contig 16258 bp, 16 predicted proteins | sample 427208 | NCBI WGS metagenome assembly AMFJ01 (sample SAMN02954298, study PRJNA114691) | groundwater metagenome | biome: aquatic; feature: subsurface aquifer; material: sediment; isolation source: subsurface aquifer sediment | place: USA: Rifle, CO | collected 2008-08
TAAAATCACTTTTAGCCGGCCGCCGGTAACATAATCTCAGATATTATTCGCGGAATTTCGCAAATTCTATGTCTTTTTCGGAACGAGCTTTTAAAGTATCGCTCTCATATACTTTGGTGAGTTGTTTTGCAACTTCGATAAAGTTTCCCTTGCGGGCATAAATGATTGCTCTCATATATGCTGCGTGAGAACAGTCGTGGGTAATTGCTGCAAGCGCTTTGTCAAGCTGGTTTGTAAGGATATAGGCAAGTCCTTCGTTGGGGTCTCCTGTTCCTGCAATTTTTGCAACAGCATCGTTGTAACGGCCGTTAAGGATGTCGATTATTGCACTGTTTTGTTTGGAAACTTTAAGATCGGACTTGGCAAACATTTCGCCGGCCAATTTATAGTCCTTGTCCAAAAGCGCGATTAAACCGGCATTGTTGTAGTAAAAACTGGTTGTTTTGTTTGTAACCTTTGCAAGAGCGGCTTTTGCATCTTCGGTTTTGCCATTGTCCAGATATGTTGCAGTAAGGTTATTGTATGCGCGGTTGCATTTGAATTTCTCGCCGGCTTTTGTATAGATTTTTACCTTAAGATCCAAATCGGTAACAAGAGTTGCAGCATAGAGAAGAGCTTCAAGATCCATAATCTCGATATTTGTTTTTGAAAGCTCCACAAGTTCTGCTTCGCTGAAATTTGTGTAGTCTACATTGGCAATAAACCTTGCTCTGCGGAGTTCGGGAAGGATTTTATCCGAAAGTGTTTTGAACACTTTAGACATATTTTTGATTTCCCTCTCACGAACCATTGGGTCGCTATACATAGAGAGAACGCGGAGGATAAGTTCTTTGTCCTGAATGGTGGATCCGGCAACCAGTTCCTGGAAACCCTGCCAGTCTTCGGCAACTGTTGTTACGTCAACCGGGCCGGTTACAGGATTATTTTTTGTAATTTGATCAAAGGCATTTTTTGCACTCTGGCTTCTTTCGTCGGAAAGTTTGCTGTTAAGAGCTTCGGGACCGTCCGGAGAGGCATATGCAACAATCTGTGCTTTTGACACTTCTCTCTTTCCGTCTGCTTTAACTGATGCCAGAAACTTTTCGAAATCCTTGACTTCCTGTTTGGTTAGCTCTTTAGTGCGAACATCGGAACTGTTAATATTATAAAGAATCTGGGTCTCTTTTTTCTCAGAGACAATCTTCTTGTAGTTGTCTGTAGCAAGAGCTGTGAGACCTGTTTTGTGTACTAGTTTGTATGTGATGTTTGCTCCGTCGGCAACTTTAAAAGGGGCAGGATATTCCAGTTTTTTCAAGTTGTTCCATACAGATATTCTCAGCTCCAGTCGCGACTTTTCCATTCCGGGAACATATGCAAATTTTACTGTATTGCTGGCTTTGCCTCCCGCAGCAGGCATAACCGTAAAGTTGTCTGCAACCTTTTCTCCCTGAAGTTTAAAAGTAGGAGCAGCTTGTTCTCCGCCTTCGTAAACAAGAACAGGCACAACTTCAAGAATTGCTTTAGGATGGAAATACCCTTCAGGGAAAGTAATGGAGTAAGTTGCTGTAATTTCGTCTGCTACAACCTCTAATACTTTTGGGTTGCTATCAATTCCAATTAATATAGCTTCTTTTGCCATTTTTGAGGGATTACTGCAGGAAACTATTGCAAAACCCAATGCGATAATCGATAAAAGTTTGGTAAAGTTCTTTTTCATTATTGATCTGATTTGTTGTTAAATTCGTTTCTTAAACTTCAAAGATAATTATTTTTTGTCTATTTTTGCACTTATGGATTTAAGGGGATTAAAACAGAGGTTCGATATTATAGGGGTTAGCCCTGCTCTTGACCGTGCGCTTGAAGTGGCCGTTCAGGTAGCCGGAACTGATCTTTCTGTTTTAATTACGGGCGAAAGCGGAGTGGGCAAGGAGGCAATTCCTCAGATCATTCATTCGCACAGCCCCAGAAAACACAAAAAATACATAGCAGTCAACTGCGGTGCAATCCCGGAAGGCACAATTGACTCAGAGCTTTTCGGGCACGAAAAAGGTGCTTTTACAGGCGCTGTAGAAACGCGTAAGGGATACTTTGAAGTTGCAAACGAGGGTACGCTTTTTTTGGATGAGGTTGCAGAACTGCCCCTTTCCACTCAGGTTCGCCTCCTTCGTGTACTTCAAACGGGAGAGTTCATAAAAGTAGGTTCTTCGAAAGTTGAGAAGACGGATGTGAGGGTTGTTGCTGCAACAAACAAGAGCCTGCTCAAGGCAATAGAGATGGGTAAGTTCCGTGAAGATCTTTATTACAGGCTTAATACTGTTCCAATATCAATACCTTCCTTAAGAGAAAGAAGAGAAGACATTTATATGCTTTTCAGAAAGTTTGCCTCCGATTTTGCCGAGAGATACAAAATGCCGTCAATAAAACTGGACGAACAGGCGAGAATACTGCTTGAGGCATATCGCTGGCCCGGAAACATTCGTCAGCTTAAAAGCCTTGCCGAACAGATCTCTGTTATCGAGCACAACAGGGAAATTGGCCCCGAGGTTTTGAAAAGATATCTGCCTGCAGATGGCCCGGAGTACCTTCCGGTTAAAACCGAAGGTCACGCAAACGACTACATGACAGACCGTGATATTATTTACAAGATACTTTACCAGCTGAGGCACGAAGTTGAAGAGATAAAGGCGAGCCTTTCCCGGGAAGATAAAGCAGAAGCAGAACCTATTGCAACAACTCGCTTTACTCCAGGCAGGGAGATAAACAAAAATATTTCGGATAGTGCTGCCATTGTAGATTATGAAGAAGATACCGAAGATGAAAGCATCGACAGAGGGAATTCCGCAAGTAATCTTTCAATACAGGATGTAAGTGCCGAGTTAATTAGAAAAGCCCTTGAGAAACACAGCGGAAAAAGGAAACTGGCCGCTGCCGAACTTGGAATATCCGAACGGACCCTCTATCGTAAAATCAAGGACCTTAATCTGGATTTATGAACAGAATAATATATATAATGTTGGCATCCCTGTTTGTTTCTTCTTGCGGGATTTACTCTTTTTCGGGCACATCAATTGAGCCCGATGTAGAGAGTATAATGGTTGCGAAGATAGACAACAAGGCAATGAGAATCAATCCAACGCTCAGCAACCTGCTCACGGAGGCTCTTAAGGACAAATACAAAAAACTTACAAAACTTTCTGTAGAACCGGACGATGGAGACCTTCTTGTGGAGGGAGAAATTACCACATATGAAACAACATCTCTTGCCGTTACATCAAATGAGGTTGCTTCACTAAACAGGCTCACTATTACAGTCAAGATAAGATTTACAAACAAGAAACACCCTAAAGAAGATTTCGAACAATCTTTTGCAGAGTTTGAAGATTATCCGTCGACATCAACTATTGACCAGGTTGAGGCTCGGCTTGTGGACGCAATAATTGAGAAAATGGTAGAATCTATTTTTAATGCAACGGTAGCAAACTGGTAAATGAAAGACAACGACCTTTCTGCAATAGAACAGATAATCGAGAGGTATCCATGGTACTCCTCTGCTCATCTTGAGCTTTATAAAAGGCTTTCTGAACTGGGCGGAGAACAGAGGGAGGCATATCTTCACAAGGCTGCAGCCTATCTCTATTCCCGCGACAGGTTGTATGACATAGCGTTTAACGTTGTTCCTGCACTGGTTGTTTCTTATACTCCCGCAGAAACAAGCGTGGAAACAAGCGTGGAATTTGAAGAAGAACAAGAAAAAAATCAGGAAATAGAAAAGCCGGATTTGCTTGAACTGGATACGAAGGAACTTGTTCCGGACAAAAGCAAATCCACTGCCCTAAAGGACAGCGACTTTGAGTTCATTTTTGATATAGACGAGGATAAGGAGGTAATTCACAGGGTAGTTATTTCGGGTGGAGACTACTTTTCACGGACAGACTTTGATACAATTGTACTTGACGAGGAGATGCCTCTGGACAGGTTTATTGTGGAAAAACCATCTCTTCTCCGCTCTTCGCTGGCCTCAAGAGAGGGCTTCATTCCAACGGATGAGGTAGAAATTGATTCGGCGGAAGTTTTTGAGGATTCGGGATTTTATACCGAAACACTTGCCAGGATATATACCAGTCAAGGGTTTTACAAAAGAGCATTAGATGTTTATGCAAAACTTATTTTGTTATATCCGGAAAAAAGTGCTTACTTTGCGACCCTTGTTAAAGAGTTAAAGACCAAACACAACACATAATTAATATGTACACAGCAATATCCATTCTAATTGTAATTGCAAGTATTTTACTGACAATAGTAGTATTAGTACAAAATTCAAAGGGTGGCGGGCTCGCTGCCAACTTCGCATCGGGAAACCAGACTTTTGGTGTTCGCCAAACTGCCGACTTCCTCGAAAAGGCTACATGGACACTTGCCATTGTAATAATTGTGCTTTGCGTAATGGCAACAGCATTTGTTTCAACAGGCAATACTCTTAAACAAAATTCAATTCAGGAGAGGATAGAAAAGACGGCTCCGGTTCAGGGTCAACCAGAATTCCCAACTACAACCCCTTCTCAAACACCTCCTACGACCACTCCTCAACCAGGAACACAAAAATAATTAAAAAATTATTTCTCAGTATATGAGCTCGTTACGCAAGTAACGAGCTTTTTTTGTAAAAATATTTAGTACTATGTGATACAAGGTATAATTATTTATATATATATTTGCAGTACCAAATTCTAAACAATATTAAGTATTCTGCAAAATGAAAAAAGTTGTAAACGTGGGTATTGGCGGTAGAACTTTCATTATAGATGAAGACGCCTACCAAAAACTGGATCTGTATTTGACACGATTCAGAGAAAAGACCGGCCTTGGTTTCGAAACCGGGGATGTAATGGACGATCTCGAACAGAGAATCGCCGAACTGTTTACTGAAGCCCTTGGAAACAAGAGTGACGTAGTGAACATTATTATAGTAAATAAAATTATTTCACAACTGGGAATGCCGGACGGAGGAACAATGGACGAAAACTTCACAACGGCCGGCACATCATCTGCGGAGGCTTATTCACAACCTTCCGTTAAGAGATTATACAGAGATCCGGACAATAAGATAATCGGCGGCGTTTGCAGCGGATTTTCATACTTCCTGAATATTGATGTTACAATAATTAGAATAATATTTGTAATAACATTATTTACAACAATCGGATTCTGGGCCTACATCATATTCTGGATCGCAGCCCCTGCTGCGCATACTGCTGCACAAAAATGTGAAATGAGAGGCATTCCGGTTACTGCCGAGAATCTCAGGAAATTTTCATCATATAAATAGAAATAGCCATGACTGATATTAACACCGATAATGTAAAATCACAAATGCGTAAAGGTGTTCTTGAGTACTGCATTCTTAGCATACTCAACAACAACGACGCATACGCCTCTTCTCTCATTGAAGAGCTGAAAAATGCAAAGATGATAGTGGTAGAGGGAACTCTATATCCACTATTGACCAGACAAAAAAACCAGAGTCTTTTGAGTTACCGCTGGGAGGAATCTCCGCAGGGGCCGCCAAGAAAGTACTATTCAATTACAGACAAAGGCAAAGAGCTACTGGCCGAAATGGACAGCGCCTGGAAAGAGCTCGTACAAACAATCGACTTAATTAGAAATAATAAGCTATAAATATGAAAAAGGTTGTTAAAGTAAGTGTTGGTAACATCGCCTTCACAATTGAAGAGGATGGTTATCTGGTTCTTAAGGGTTATCTGGAAGAGTTGAATGACCACTACAGGGCAAAGCAGAATGGAAATGAAATAATCGATGGCATCGAGGAAAGAATGGCCGAACTGTTTACAGAAAAGGCCGGTAAAGATGCTATGGTTACCCTTCCTGTTGTAAAAGAGGTAATAACAATTCTTGGCAGGCCGGACGATATTGACGACGAGGCTGGTCAGGCTTCCGCGTCTTATTCTTCATCGGCCTCTTATTCGGGTACTGCGTCTAAAAGAGTTTACCGCAATCCGGACAACAAGATAATCGGAGGAGTATGTTCGGGACTGAGTGCGTATTTCAACATTGATGTTGCAATTGTAAGAGCAATATTCCTTGTTCTGCTGTTTCTTTCGGCTATTCCTCATATGATAATTCCTCCGTTTGTCAATTTCCACTACTATGGAGGAGGTTCGTTTATTTTTATTGTCTATATAATTTTATGGATCGTAATTCCCGAAGCCAAAACTGTTGAGCAAAAGTATGCCATGCGCGGGCAAAAACCCGATTTGTCGCATATACAGCGAAATGTGGAAAGAGGAATAAACAATGTAGGCAGAAACGTAAGAAGAGCCGGAAGAAACTCTGCTCCAGCAATAAACGAAGTTGGCAGAGTAATTTCTAAGATTTTTGCAGTGTTCTTCATTATGATTTCTGTTTCGGGCATTCTTTTCTTTTCGTTTCTGTTCCTTGGGGCAGAAATTTTCAAAGGGTTCATGCCTATAGACATACTTAACTATATTCAGCTGGGAATAAACGATACTCTATGGCTAAAAATATGCACTCTTTCATTTTTCTTCCTTCCTCTTATTGGAATGTTGTATGGGGGTATACAAATTTTATTTGATTTTAAACGCTCTAAAATTCGTCCGGGCCTTATAATATTTATTCTTTGGGTAATTTCCGGTTTTGCCTCTGTTACACTCATTGTAAAAGCTGCAAGGCCTTACTTCCAGGAAGGAAGAGAGATTACAGAAGTTCCTGTGGCGAGCCAGAGCGATACAATTTATGTTAAATTGGCCTCCTCAAGCACAATGCCTGAGAATAAAATTATCATGGAAGGCGATGAATCGAAGTTTGTGCTTTTCTGGGTCGACGACACTGGCAAAGACCATAAATTCGTGGCTTTTCCTAAGGTGAGAATTGTTAGACAAAGCGACTCTATGCCAAGGTCTCTTAAACTTAGAACTCAAACATTTTCATATACAAGCGGAGAGGCAATGATTAAGGCACAAAAAAATCTGCCGGAATTTGAACTGACAGATTCTCTGTTGACTATCTATGCCGATGTGTACGATAAAACGAACAAATGGGACGGAACCAATAAAACAATTTCGCTCTATGTTCCCGACAACGTAAAAGTTATTGTTCAAGAACCGCTCAAATTTGGGTTCGACGGAAATCAAAGTATTCACGGCGACTGGGACATGAACTGGTGCTGGGGCCGTTTTGAAAGCGACAATGACTGGAACCGAAGATGGAACAGTAGATGGGAACGCAGGTGGAATGACAACGACTAACCCTTGATTACACCAAGCTCTTTGCCAATTTTTGTAAATGCGGCAATAGCTTTGTCCAGATGTTCAGGCTCATGTCCGGCGCTTATTTGAACGCGGATGCGGGCCTGATCTTTTGGAACCACAGGAAAATAAAATCCCGTAACATAAATTCCCTCATCAAGCATTTTTGCTGCAAACTGTTGTGATAGTTTCGCATCGTAAAGCATAACAGCACATATTGCCGATTGTGTGGGTTTTATATCAAATCCTGCAGCAACCATTTTCTTTGTGAAATATGCTGTATTTGCGTGAAGCTTATCCTGAAGCTCATTGGTCTTTGACATCATGTCGAACATTGCAATTCCCGACGCGGCAACCATTGGCGGAATAGAGTTCGAGAAAAGGTATGGCCTCGATCTCTGGCGAAGCATTGCTACAATCTCTTTTTTGCCGGTTGTGAATCCTCCGATTGCTCCTCCGAAAGCTTTTCCAAGCGTGCCTGTGATGATTTCAATTTTTCCCTTAAGGTTATATAGCTCAGTTGCTCCTCGTCCTGTATCTCCAACTACACCCGCAGAGTGTGACTCATCTACCATTATCATTGCATTGTATTTAACGGCAAGTTCATAGATCTTGTCGAGAGGAGGAACATTCCCGTCCATTGAGAAAACCCCGTCTGTTACAATGAGCCTGAATCTTTGAGCCTGTGACACTTTAAGGCAATTCTCCAGCTCTTCCATATTGGCATTGGCATAACGATACCTCTGAGCTTTGCAAAGTCGTACTCCGTCTATTATTGACGCATGGTTTAGCGCATCGGAAATAATAGCATCTTCTTCTCCCAGCAGGGGCTCAAATACTCCTCCGTTTGCATCAAAGCAGGCTGCGTAAAGAATAGTGTCTTCTGTTCCAAAAAATTCAGAAATTTTCTTTTCAAGCTCCAGGTGTAAATCCTGAGTTCCGCATATGAATCTTACGCTTGACATTCCAAAGCCCCTTGTGTCAAGGGCCTCCTTTGCCGCTTTGATTAACACAGGACTATTTGAAAGCCCAAGGTAGTTGTTGGCACAAAAATTGAGTACCTGCTGCCCGGTACTCACTTTTATAGAAGCTTGCTGGGCTGTCGTTATAACTCTTTCTCTTTTGAAAAGTCCGGCAGAATCTATATTGTTCAGTTCTGTCTGGAGAAAATCCCGAAAATTGTTGTACATATATGATTGGTTTTTATTGCTTATGACTTTGAGTATACAAATTTAACAAGTAATTATTAATCGAATAATAAAAATATAAAAACTTTTTTTGTTTTATAAGTTTTCTGATATTACTTTTGCGACCTTAATTGAAATAAAATATTGATGGAACTAAGAGAGAGAATAGTCGAAAATTCAATGGAGATGTTTTTGCACCGCGGGTGCAAATCTGTTACAATGGATGAAATTGCAACGGAAAACGGAATCTCCAAGAGGACCTTGTATGAGCAGTTCAGCGATAAGTCATCTTTACTGGAAGAGTGCCTGGTCTTTCTGGAAAACAAAATGAAATATTGCACCCAAAAAGCAATTGATGAGTCGGGAAATGTAATGGAAATGGTCCGTATGTTTCACGAGAATCAGTCCGACATGATGGTAAACCTGAGGATAAATTTCTTTTTTGAACTTAAGAAGTTCTATCCGGAAATTTACAAGAAAACATATATAAGATTTGTAGAGTTTCACATGACAAAAACTCAGGAGTTTCTTGCAAGAGGACAAAAGGAGGGCTTTTTTCTGGAGAGCATAAACAAAGAATTGGTTTCGAAAATATTAATAGAGATTTCCAATGCAATTGAAAGTTCGGAATTTATTTCCAATAAAGATATTTCAAGAAAAGAGTTGTTTAGGGAGTCGGTCGTATTTTACTTTAGGGGCATCTCTACAGCAAAGGGGATTGAATTAATAGACAGCTATATTAATATCGAGAATAAACAATAGAGTATTTTATTAAAATTATATATGAAAATTTTAAGAACCATTAAAATCGGAGGACTCATACTGGGTCTCACACTTGCCTCTGTCTCTTCGAGAGGGCAAGTTCCCATGGGCGACACCCTTAAGTTGACTATTGAGCAGGCGCTTGAGATTGCTCTTAACGACAACCTGAACATTAAGATTGCAGATGCCGAACTGCAGCGGGTAGACTATCTCAAGCAGGAAAACTGGAATGCGCTGTTGCCGGCCATAAACGGATCGGCACAGTATACAAACAACATTTTAAAGCCGGTTTTCTTTTCGGACTTTTTCCCGGGTGGCAAGATGGAGGTAGGCTCTAAAAACAGTTATGCACTTGCAGGTACTTTGCAGGTACCTCTCTTTTCCATGGCTATTTACAAAAACATTCAGCTTTCGGAGCTTGAGATCAAGGCAGCGCTTGAGTCGGCCAGAACAACAAAACTGGAACTGATACAGCAGGTAAAAAACAGCTTTTACGGAGTTGTAATGATGGAAAAATCAATTGAGGTTTTGGAGCAGAGCTTCAAGAATGTGACAGAGAGCGCAAACAATATAAGAAAAATGTATGAGCAGGGTATGGCAAGCGAGTATGACAAGATTCGTTCCGAAGTTGCCGCAAGAAACATATCTCCTTCACTCACTCAGGCTCGTAATGGTCTGGAACTGGCAAAGATGCAGCTAAAGATACTGCTTTCTCTTCACCTGAATCAACCCATAAAAATCAAAGGAGATTTTGAAGGATTCAGTAATCAAATTACAAATTACGCATGGAACGGAGAACTTAATGTAGAGCAGAACAGTACTCTTAAAACCATGGACATTCAGATGGAAAAAATGAATAAAAGCTATGAACTCATTCACTCGCAAAGACTTCCTGTGCTTGCCGGTTTTGCAAATTATCAGCTTCAGATGCAAAATGAAGAGTTCAAATTCAATAAACCTTGGTCAAACTCTTTTGCCGTGGGTCTCTCTCTTCAAATACCGATTTTCAATAAACTATCGGTTTCTCTCAAGGAAAAACAAACAAGAGTTGTAATCCAAAAGCTGGAATACCAGAGAGAACTTCTAAAAGAGAGCCTGTCGCTCTCTGTACAGAACTCGGTAAATGAAATGAAAATGTCCGGTGTTCAGCTTATGTCCGACAGAGAGGCTGTACAGCAGGCTCAGAAAGGATATGAAATTGCCAAGGTGAGATTTAACACAGGAGCAGGAACAGTACTTGAATTGAATGACTCGGAGGTGGCTCTCACAAGGTCAAAGCTCAATTATAACCAAACTCTTTTCGATTTTATAAAAGCAAAGAATGAGTTTGAAAAGGTAACAGGAACGGAAAATTTAGAAAAATAACATTTGTAATAATATGAAAAAAGTAACACTACTTCTTGCTCTTGGCGCTTTGATTTTTAGCGCTTGCTCTTCAAATAAAGAGAAAACCGAGGCGGTATCATCCCTTCCTTTGGTTAAGGTGGCAGAGGCTAAGACTCAAATGGTAAATCAGATTGTTGAGTTTACCGGAAGCATTGAACCGTATGTAAAAAACAGTATTTCAAGCTCTTCGGCACAAAGAATAGAAAGGATTTATGTTGAGGTGGGTTCAAATGTACATAAAGGTCAGCTTCTTGTTCAAATGGAGAACCTGAACTATGCAAACGCAAAAACTCAACTTGAAAATCTTAAAATCGACCTGTCCCGGATTGAAGCCCTTTATACGGCCGGCGGAGTATCCAAACAGCAATATGATCAGATGCAAACACAGGTGAAAGTGGCAGAAGAGAGTCTGCGCAATCTGGACAAGAACACAAAACTTCTCTCTCCAATCAACGGGGTTGTTACACAAAGGAATTTTGACAGCGGCGACCTCACTATGGGACAGCCAATCCTGGTTGTAATGCAACTTCAGCCTGTAAAAATCATGATAAGCATTTCGGAAGAATTCTTCCCCAGGATAAAAGTTGGAACACCTGTAGATATCTTTCTTGATGTTTATGAAGGTAAAAAATTCCCTGGAAAGGTTAGTCTAATATATCCAACAATTGAATCGGCATCCCGTACTTTCCAGGTTCAGGTGAGCATAAACAATCCCAGGATGGAAATCCGTCCGGGGATGTTTGCAAGAACAAAAGTTGAGCTTGGATCAAAAAACAGGGTTGTTGTACCCGATAAAGCAGTTATTAAGCAGAGCGGAACCAACGAAAAATACATTTATGTTTTAGACGGCGATACAGTATTGTACACCAAAGTGGAACTGGGACGCAGAGTGGGAGATCAGTACGAAATCCTGAGTGGAATTGAAAGCGGCCAAAAGGTAGTTGTTGCCGGAATGAATAGCCTGGTAGATAAAGCAAAGGTAAAAGTAACCGAATCGGGTGTCAATTTGTCACTTTAAAATAGCAATATTCTATGAAAATATATGAAAGTTCAGTAAAAAAACCTGTTACCACGGTCCTCATTTTTGTGGCCATTATGGTACTGGGATTGTTCTCGTTTTCGAAGCTTTCGGTTGACCTTTATCCAAAAATTGAGCTCAATGCGGCAACCATAATGACAACTTATTCCGGCGCAAGCGCAATGGATATAGAGCAGAATGTCACAAAAAGGCTTGAAACATCCCTTAGTACTGTTTCGGATTTAAAAAGGATAAATTCCACATCAAAGGACAACGTATCGCTCATTACGATTGAGTTTGAGTATGGTACAAATATGGACGAGGCTGTAAACGACATTCGTGCCGTCCTCGATATGCAGCGCAACTTCCTTCCGGAAGAGTGTGAATCTCCTGTCGTATTGAAGTTCAGTTCCGATATGATGCCTATTGCATTTATTTCGGCACATGCCGATGTAAGTTCGGAGGGTCTCTATAAAATTCTTGAAGAAAAGGTCGCAAATCCGTTAAACAGAATTGACGGAGTTGCCTCAACATCAATTTCCGGAGCTCCGCAAAGAGAGATACAGATATCTGCAGACCCCCAGAAAATGGAGGCATATAAGCTATCTATTGAGCAAATTGCCTCACTTATTTCGATGGAAAACAAGAATATCCCTGCCGGAAGCATAGATGTGGGCAGCGATACATACTCAATCCGCGTAGACGGAGAGTTTAAGGAGAGTGATGAGATTAAGGACCTAATTGTAGGAAGTTTCATGGGTAGGAACATTTACATAAAGGATGTTGCCACCATCAAAGATACTCTTAAGGAGCGTTCCACCGAAGTGTATACAAATGGACTCAGGGGAGCAACAATTGTTGTTCAAAAGCAGTCTGGTTCAAACGTTGTGGATATAGCCAATAAAATCAATGAGGCGCTCCCTGGTATTCAAAAATCTCTGCCTCCCGACGTTAAGCTGGAAATGGTTATGGACACGTCGGAATTCATCAAGGACAGCATTAGTTCGTTAACCGAAACAGTGCTTCTGGCCGGACTTTTTGTTATGATAGTTGTACTTTTCTTTCTTGGAAGATGGAGGGCAACGTTAATAATTATCCTCACAATTCCTGTGTCGCTGGTTGCTGCTTTCATATATCTTATGATAACAGGCAACACGCTCAATATCATATCCCTTAGTTCGCTCTCCATAGCAATTGGTATGGTGGTGGACGATGCAATTGTTGTACTTGAAAATATAACGACGCACATCGAAAGGGGCAGTAAACCCAAAGATGCTGCAATATATGCAACAAACGAGGTTGCGGTTGCCGTAATAGCTTCGACTCTAACGATTATTTCGGTATTCTTTCCTCTTACAATGGTATCGGGATTGGCAGGGATAATGTTTAAGCAGCTCGGCTGGATAGTTACCATAATTATTTCGGTATCTACACTGGCAGCGCTCACCCTTACTCCTATGATGTCTTCGGTGCTGCTTAAGGCCGATCCTAAAAGAACCAAAACCTTCCAGTTCCTGTATGCTCCAATTGAGAGAATGCTTGATGCTCTGGACAGAGGATATGCAGGAGCATTAAAATGGGCTGTAAATCACAGATTCCTGGTGATGGGTGCTGCACTTGCCCTCTTTTTGGCTAGTCTTGTTCTCGTTGCCAAAGTAGGTACCGACTTTTTTCCATCTTCGGATAATTCGCAAATTGGCATTACTGTAGAGCTGCCTGTTGGTACCAGAGTTGAAAAAGCAAGAAAACTCAACTCCTACCTTTACGAAATGTGGAAGGAGAAGTATCCCGAAGTAATAATTCTTCAAACATCAATGGGTCAGTCCGACGGCTCAAATGTCTTTATGTCGCTAAGAAGTTCAGGTTCCCATATCATCACATATACTGTTAAGCTGTCCAAACCAAAAGAGAGGAACAGAGATATGTTTGAAATCTCGGACGAGATGCGAAAAGATCTTGCGGTAATTCCTGAAATATACAGATACAATGTAACTCCCGGAGGTTCAAATATGGGCATGGGGGGAGGAGGAACAGTCCTCGAAATGGACGTGCTGGGCTATAACTTTGACGATGCTGAGACTGTCGCAAAGCAGGTGTCCGAAATTATGAAAAAAACCACAGGTTTGAGGGATGTTAAGCTTAGCCGCGAAGATTATATGCCACAGTTTAAAGTAGAATTCGACAGGCAAAAACTCGCGATGAACGGTATTACTATGACAGGAGCAGCAACAGTTGTGAGAAACAGAATCAATGGTATTATCACATCCCGGTTCAGAGAGTCGGGAGAAGAGTACGACATTGTTGTAAGAAACGATCTGAAGTTCCGCACAACGGTGGATGATATCCGCAATATACTCATATATAATACTCAGGGCAAGGCAGTAAGATTAAGTGAAGTTGGAAATGTTGTTGAAAGTTTTGCTCCGCCTTCAATCGAACACTTAGACAGAGAGCGTGTTATTAAGGTAACAGGAACCGTTTACAACAGATCGCTTGGAGATATTGCCGCAGATGTGAACAGAGAGGTTGCAAAGATAAATATGCCACCGCTCATTACAGTGGAAATTTCCGGCGCTGTTGAGGAACAGCAGGAGTCTTTTGCCGATATGTTTACCCTCCTGGCTCTTGTGGTTCTGCTCACATACATTGTAATGGCGGCTCAGTTTGAATCTTTCCGCGATCCTTTTATAATAATGTTTTCCCTTCCTTTTGCATTCTCCGGAGTATTTGTTGCACTTTGGCTCACAGGTACAACACTCAGTCTTATAGCGCTTATTGGAGCTGTTATGCTTGTGGGAATTGTTGTTAAAAATGGTATTGTGCTCATCGACTACATCAACCTGAACAAGGAGAGAGGTTCTTCTGTAAAGAGGTCGGTTATATCCGGGGGTAAATCACGATTGCGTCCGGTACTTATGACCACTCTCACCACAATTCTGGGTATGTTTCCTATGGCTCTCGGAATTGGAGAAGGCTCGGAGATATGGCAGCCTATGGGTATATCAATCATTGGAGGGCTAACACTTTCGACCATTCTGACACTCATTGTAATACCAACAGTTTATACCTCATTCCACGCAGGAGATATTAAGAGAAAGAGAAAAGCGTGGGCAAAAAAAATTAACGAACTAAAAGCAGTATAATTATGAAGGCAGTAATGATTGTATTTAATCAGGCGAACAACTCTCTTGTACAACAGGCACTGGACAAATGCAATGTACGGGGCTTTACAAAATGGGCTGATGTTCAGGGACGCGGCAGCAATAAAGGAGAGCCGCACTTTGGTACCCACGCCTGGCCATCAATAAACATGGCAGTCATGGCGGTTGTAGAGCCGGAAATATTGACTATATTGCTTTCCGAATTAAAGGAAATAAACTCATCGGCCGAAAAACAGGGGCTTCGCGCCTTTGTTTGGGAAGCGGAGAGTGCAATATAACAGAAAGGAAAGCATCGATTATTTTTTTGAAGAGGCAGCAGGCTGCCTCTTCATTTATTTTAACACTTATAGGATATTTAAAAAATAGATATTAATTTAGCATTTAGTTTTAAAAAGCATTACACTAATTAACCTTATATAAATATGGCTGTAACTGTAAACGATTCGAATTTTAAAGAGATAGTGATTAATTCAGACAAACCTGTACTTGTTGACTTCTGGGCACCGTGGTGCGGTCCATGCAGAATGATTGGACCTATCGTGGAAGAACTGGCAACTGAGTATGAAGGCAAAGCTGTAATTGCAAAATGTGACGTAGATTCAAGTTCGGAGGTACCTGTAAAATATGGAATCCGCAATATTCCTACAATACTGTTCTTCAAAAACGGAGAACTAAAGGATAAAATTGTGGGATCCACAACTAAGGCAAATATTGTAGCAAAAATCAACTCATTGATTTAAAAAATGAAAAAACTAATCACAATTGTTTTAGCACTACTTGTAGTAAGTGCAGCGTCTTTTGGTCAAACGAAATTTGGAGTAAAGGCTGGCCTTAATTTTAACACATTAACTGATGTTACACAGGCCGGCAGCACAAGTGCGGCGTGGGATGCTCAAACAGGATATCACTTTGGTCTGGCAGTACAAATGAAGGTTCCGTTCCTGGGACTTGCCATTCAACCCGAACTGCTGTACAATGCAATAAGAACAGTACCTAATCCGTCACTAACTTATGGTGGTCCCAAGCCAACCATAAACGGCGACTTTATGTCTCAGGATGCGGTGGTTTTATCCAATGAAATACGGATGGACTACATTACCCTTCCTATTAACTTTCAGTTTGGTATAGACCTGGTTTTGCTCAGGCCTTTTGTAGTTGTTTGTCCTTATATTCAATATGCAATTCAAACAGGCGTAGTAATAGAGGATCAGCCAATAAGCGATGTAAACAGATTCGATTATGGTGTTGGTCTTGGAGTAGGTCTTGACCTGTGGAAGCTTCAGATTATGGGTAAATACAACTGGGGTCTCGGTAAATTACAAACTGCCACAGAGACAACCTGGGATGAGAAATATCAAAATGCAAAACTTCAGGGATTCCAGCTTTCAGTTGCATTTCTCTTCTAAAAATTTTTAAATGAGCAAGCGCATCTGTGTTTATTGTTCATCAAGCGACACATTAGAGAATAAATACAAAGAGGCC